>Ga0099825_1001733_pt1 | contig 28257 bp, 15 predicted proteins | sample SiratroredBW_FD_76838 | JGI IMG/M metagenome (GOLD analysis project Ga0099825, IMG submission 76838) | Root nodule microbial communities of legume samples collected from California, USA - Siratro red BW | ecosystem: Host-associated > Plants > Roots > Nodule | place: USA: California | collected...
ATATATATATATATATATATATATATATATATATATATATATATATATATATATATATATATATATATATATATACACAATTTAATTAAAGAGCAAAAGTTAAAGGGTATTAATTTTTTTGAATGAAACTAAAAATGGTACTCCAATAATAAGTGAAGAGTGGTGCACAAATATATTGTAATGTCATGAGAGATTGAAGAAAATGATGTAAAAATAATTCTCAATGTTTAATTTTTAATGTCGTGAGAGATTGAAAAAAACGATGTAAAAATAATTCTCAATGTTTAATTTTTGTAAAAAAATTTGGGTTCGTTCAACAATAACAAGAAAAATATAAGAACAAAAATGAAAAAAAAAACAATTATGTTATGCCATAAGTTTTATACACAAAGTATGTTCTTAATGTAACATATATAACATACACATTGAGTTCTCTATAAATAGAACTAAGAAAATAGAATAACATAAAATCCAAAAAAAGTTAAGACAAAACACCGTCAAATACAGGTGGTAGGTAGATGGTCTAACTAATCTTAATAATATTATATCTGCTTTACTAGATGGTCTTCTTTACTCTTCATCGGACGCACATGATTTAGAACCAATACATCACAATTTTTTACCTTAACTCAAAATCTTAGAAAAGCTTCCAAATCACTTTCCTTTATACTCTTCCATGACACACTCCTATTACCTATTTTAAGCTTCTAGGCTCCGAATTTTATATCTCTTCACAAAGCTTAGCAGATAAGATCAACATAGCCAAACCTCTACGTAGATTTAACTGTCATCCTCTCCCTATCATGCACGAGTTGATAATTGAAGTTGGAATCCCCACATCTGGGCCTTCTTGAGTGAGAATAGAAGGTTGATTCTAGTTGTCTGATGCTTTATTGTTTGTTGCTTTATCATTTGATGACTTTAGATGGTTTGAACCAATGTTAGATGACTCCAACTCAATGTGATATTTCTCCTTAACTTTCTTTGGATTTCTACACATCATAGTCATTCAAGCCTCATTGAATGTGACGTCCATGCTAATGAAGCAGCTAGCTTCCCCATGTTCTAACTTCCACAACTTCTACCCCTTCACTCTTTTAACATATCCAATGAAGATATAACTATATCTCTGTGCTTTCAGTTTATCCTTGACATGCGTAACTACTAAGACGCTAAATACCCTTATATTATCATAATCTACTGGCTTTCCACTCCACACCTTTATGGGAGTCTTAAAATTTAGAGTAAATAATGGACTTTCTCCCGAAAGGACTTAGGCACACCAATGCCAAGTGATAAACACTGTAGGTCAAGTAGGCCAAGTTACAATTAAATCATGAGACTTGGGTTGTTACACTCTTAAGTGGAAAGAGTTGTGTTTTGACTATAGGCTATAACTTTTGGTTTAGTGGTAAGCATTCAATCCAACAATTGGTATCAGAGACAAGGTTACGAGTTCAATTCCTAGTGGAACAATTGTTTAGGTAGAGATTGTTGCAAATTGCATAATTGTCTTTTAATGTAAGCTAGGAGGACCAAGTTACAATCAAAGACAGTAAGTGCTCGATCCAACAAACATCTTACCCACTCCAAAATGGTTCTATTCTTCCTAAGTAAGAATATTTTGTTGAGGCGTAATTGTGACTGTCTTATGCTTCCTTATACTTTCTTTCCTACAAAATTCATTAAATAAATCTAATACAAACTAAAATTTATTGTTAGTTCTACACACTTTAAGCTTGATTCCCTACTTATTATTTATCATGGTGTGTCACTCCTTAAAACTCTAAAACTTTCAGTCTTATTTTTTAAGATATAAATCTACACCCTTCACGAGTAATCTCTATGATAAGGGCATCTTGAGTCCATGACCCAACTCCTTTATGTGTCTAACATATATGTTGCCAACACTCTAACAAACTCGTAGCTATAAGATGCTAGTGTAAGATCAACGTATTATCTTCTGAAATGAGAGTTTCTACCCTTCACATTTTTCTCCTTCTTTGGATGGTTTGCCTTGTAATGACCTTTGTTTACACGATTGTAGCAGTTAGGTCTTTTATCCGTCTTGTCATTAGATGAATGCTTTGACTTCTTCCCTTTCACCTTCCTCATTTTTCTTATCCTTTAACTTCGAGAGATTCAAACTTAATCCATTATCATCAACCTTAGACTCTTGAAGCTTCTATAGATCCTTAGTCGGAATAATGTTTGTACCTCATCAATGGTAATGGTTTGTTTCTTCTTAAACAACAAAACATATTTAAAATACTCAAACATCTTAAGCAAAGTGTTAAGATGCAGTGAAACATTAGCTTCATCATTGAACTTCACTTCAATGTTATCTAGATTGGCCAAAATCTCTTTAAAATTTGCTAGCTACTTCACCATCATTTTTGATTTTGTCATCCTAAACAAATACAATTATTTTTCAAACAAAGTTTATGTCTCAAAGATTTAGTTAAATATAATGACTCAAGTTTCATCTACATTGATACAATAATACTTTTCTTCACAACTTTCGTAAGTACCTTATCCCTAAAACACAAAATTATAGTGCTTATGGATTTGTTGACCATGCTAGTCTTATCCCTTAAAGACAACGATACCAACATATTTGTCTCACTCTTTATCACATCAGTACATCCTTATTGTATCAATGTAACTTACATCTTAATTCTCTTAAATTGTTCTCATAAAAAAACTTCTCAATGTCAAACTTGATAACCATCTCTTCAAAATCTTTCTCTTTTTGACTTTCTTCCTTTTATACCCATAGAGAGTCAATTGTCGAGTTCATTCAACTATAACAAAAAAAACATAAGAATACAAATAAAAAAAGCAATAATATAAAAATATTTTATTAATATAACATATTCATAAAATTCTCTGTATGATATAAGGAAAAAAAATAACAAAAAAAATATAATATAAATAAAGAAAGCAATAATAAGATTGTATACACAAAATATGTTATTAATATAACATATTGATAGAATTCTCCGTATGATATAAAAAAACAAAATAACAGAAAACTATAAATATATTTAAGGTAATATCATTTAATAAAAGTAGTAGATAAACAATATATTATTATTATTATTACATGCTATTTAGTTATGTTTTCCTCGTCATACACATTATTTAGAGCCACAAAAACAATGATTTTAGAAACAAATTTCAAAACTTAATAGATTTTTTTATAATACATTGATTATTGAAAATGTGAAAATTTTGTAAAAAAATAATTTAAAAAAATAAAAATAGAAATAAATAGTTAGTTACTTACCCTCTGTTTTTTCCCTAAAAGGAGATTCATATTTCCACAATGACCATCTCCACCTCCGGGTAGCTCCCGTGATGAACTATCATCGCCGCAACTATATAAAAATAATGTCATATTTAAAATTGTGAAAGATTCAACTGTTTTCCAATCACTTGGAATTGAAATGGTTAATACAACTATAATGCTTTTAATTAATATTATTTAAACAAATGAACATCCCCTGAAACTAAGATATTCATCTAAATTGGCAGCAACAAAAAGAAAATCATGATATACGTACGGATTACTTTAGATGCAATATTATTTAAACTTTCTTATTATGTTCTCGAATCTTAATTGTGTTCAATTGTAGTTAGTTTTGATTAAATGTTTCTTTAGGTTTATTTTCAGTTTCTAATGTCACCTGCATTTGATATCGGTTAGTTTTGTTATTTTTTGAAAGTATTATTGAAGGAATGAATTGGAAAAGACTTAGGAGCGTTCATGAATATCAAGATGGAGAGCGAAAAATTTTGTTTTGGTTTAAGCTTTCCTCCTTTTTTTAAAAAATAAAAAATAAATATAAAGCATTCTACGAACACTTAAAAGTGAGACGCAGGAGGAAAACATGAAACTTTCTAAAATATTATGGAGACTTGAATTTTTGACTCTGTAGAAACAAAACTATCGAGGGCATTGATGCTTAAGGATTTTTCATCAAAATGCTCTTTTCCAATGGCTATGCATAAATAAAATTTCTATTCCTTTGGGTTTGATGCAATTGAATATACTCTCATGTAATTATGTTTTTTATTATTCAAGGATTGTTTAATTCTTTTTCTATACTTAATACTTGTAATTACATGGTTTTCTATATTCAATTATGATTAAGAATTTGGATTAAATTATGATATGAAGATAGCAACAAGACTTTTTATGCTTAAGGATGTGATAACTAGAAATGAATACTTCTTTTACTTATCCCTTTATGACCTGCACATTTGGTATTTTTTGTCAATATTTTCATGCAAACAATTAGACAATTATATCTTTTAACTTCTAAAAGAAAAAAAGGAAAGATAAACGAGTATGAGATGATGCAATTGCATTTAAAGATACAAACAAATAATTACATTACCTGACCCAACAATTTCGACAAAGATCTGGGTCACATTCACGGTTGATTACAAAGCATGGGCATTGCTTAGTTCTGCATTGACTCTTAGGACAATAACATCCTCTGAACCGGTTACTGCATGACTTTGAACACCTAAACATAGAAATAAAAAAAAATAAAAAAAACTATCACAGTTCATATTTTCCCAAACATGAATTTTCATTCATGTCTCTTCTAACACTAAGTGAAATCAGGTTTCTTTCATTTTGATTTAAAATGCCAAGGGAAAACCATATTTGACAATGTATCCAAATTACCCGTTAGATGCCTTAACAAGATTATTAACAAAGCTATTCAAAGAGACAAGCACATCAAATTGAGAAATATGAAAGGACAGTATTAAGTGAAAATTCACATACCCACAATATTTTTCACAACAAGTACCATTACGATGACAAGTGCAGTCCTTTGTGCATATTCCCTGACACCTACAAGGAGTATACTGTGCATCACTTCGTTTTTGCCCTTCAGCCTTTTTGCTCGATCTAGGTGAGAAGCCAGAAGATCTTCGAGAATATTTCCCCCTTTTCCGCTGCAACTGTGATCTTGATGGCGTCTCTTCCTCCTACAAAAATAACTCAGATTCAAAACTAGTTTCATGCTGTCTAAATGACATACCATTGCAAAATTACATCCAAGTGCCAAAAGTTCTATGTTTAGAATTATTCTTTTCCTTAACTATTGCCTTAAAAAAATCATTAAACAAGCACCCTTCTAAAAAAATATTAAAAAAATTCAATCCTTTTTCTTGTTTTAGCAGAAAATTCCCTTATTAGACAACACAGATATAAATTTTGGAAAGCCCTTAATCAATGATAATAACAGTTTAAATTATAACAACTAGTGAGTTGATAATAAATCACTCCTTCCACCCCTCCGAAAAACTATCGAGACAACAGAAGAAAACATAAAAAAAGATAAGGAAATTGACGCTAGAAATTCTCACCGTGCTCTCTGCATTAATCGGATCATTGTTAGTGGCAACTGAAAGTGGAATGGATCCATGGAGCATTGACTCCTCCTCAGCCAACATGTACCTCGCCACTTCGGAGCAAGTCTTCAAGCCGGGAAGTAAATTGCGAGCAATGAGGCAACTGCAAAGCGTGAATAGCACCACGTAAACCAACACTTACAAACATATCACAATTGAGAAAGTTAGCTACGAATGGATTTCAAATACAAGCATTTTTAAAAGTTGCTCTATTTTGTGTAACAGTTGGGAGATAATATCCCAAGAATGCATTCAAAACCTTAATAGAATACCTTGAATGCTTATTATAAGAAAAGAAACACTGGTATAGCATAATGCTTGCACAAGAAAGAAAAATATTTTACAAATGTACAAGCACAAACATAATAATAATAAAAAAGAAAAATTGAAAGATAGTTAACTACAATAAAGAAAAAGATTGAAATATACTCTCATATGTGTATAAGAAGATCTCACACACAATAAGACATAATCTAATTTTTCTTTAAATTTGAGAAGTTTCATACCTATTTTTTCCAAACACTTCTACTCCCTTCAAATATAGATCTCTCTCGAGAGGTTTCCAATCCAGGTTACTTGTTATCTCCTTAGCATGCAGTTCAGTTGAATTGGACATTTGGATGTCTTTTTGACCTTCCACAACCTCCTCGTCTCGTTCACCATGGTTAGAACTACCAGAAACTGGTAATTTGGAAGTATATTCAGCAAGACTTTTAAAAGATTCAGGATACATTGCGCGTTTTCCTTTACCTCCAACATCCAAATTTAGTTCCTTGAAATTGAAACCAAGAAAGAGTTTTAGATTTATATTCTTCCATAGCACTAACATGAAAATACAAATTACTAGAAATCTCAGACAAAGAAAAAGAATAATACCATAAGGGCACATTGATCACTGCAAGGTTGTCTGTCACCTTCTGGTTCAGACCCAGCTGGTTGCTTTTCTTCCTTTGAAGCAAATCATCAAATTGATTTATTTGCTGGAGTTGGTAATAGATCAAATTGAAAAGAACATGAAGAATTATTCCTTACAGGATATACTGGAGGTTGAGAAGCGCCATGCACTGAACAGTTGAAGATCTGTTCAAGAAAATTACAAGACCGTAGAGAGACAAAAAAAATTCATATCACATTAGACACCATGCTAATTAATGACAAGAATGTTAAAGAATAACGTTTAGAATTTACCAAGCATCGACGACAGAAAAGTTTGTCGAAAGACTCTAAGCTAGCACTCAGGCCTTTCTCCAAACATATCCCAAGATGAGATTCACATCCACTACAATGACAATCTTTAGATTTCTTGTTTAGACTTGCCATTTTTATTTCCTCGAGTTTTTCAAACCTCTCCTGTATATTTTGATGAAAAAGACACAATACACAAAAATGGTTACTCAAAATATTCTTGGTGCAACATATTTTAAAATAATTAATTACGATTAACAACAACAAGCATATAATCATAAGTATTCCAAATTTACCTGGATTTGTGAAGCAGTAGTGTTGACAAACTCTTGAACGATACTCAATACGTTTTCATTTGATCCATATTCATGAATTGTCTTCCTATATATATATATATATTCACGAGTCCAAATTGTAACTTTAGAATAGAGAAGCTTCAAAGATTTGAATAAAGAAGATAAGTGATGTAAAACTAGCTAAAGTTTGTTATTAGATTTAATGTTTAAATATTTTCTTACTCTCTGTATAATAATGGGTTTTGGCGAAGGTTCCACTAAATTTTTTACTTTACTTTTTTTTTTCTCTAAAATTTAAAATCTCTACTTTCTATCCTAGTATTTATATATGACATAAGTTACTTGTCATTATGATGAACAACATGTCAAATGAACTTATGTATGTGTTGGGATATATAATGTCAAAATATATGATCCCTCAAAAACTCTATAAATTTGTAAATAAATATTAATCTATATATATATATATATATATATATATTAAAATAAATATTAAAGATTAAAAAATATAATTTAAAATTTTGAAAGGATGAGAATTCAAGAAAAACATTTTATAGAAACTACATAAACATAAAAAAATCTATAAAATCAAAATAATTCTCTAGTTTTAATGTATGTTTAATCAAAATAAACATATTCAAATCTAAATTCAAACACTGTATGATGATGAAAGTTTCTTTCCTTGGAATGGAAAATCACTGGAAGTCCAATAAGATTTTCTCTCGCAACAACCTAATATGTGAATTAAGGATTTATATGGCTGACAAAAAAATTGCTTTCAGAAATTCTAACTCTAGTTGTAATCCATTTTTAATTTATAAAAAAAAAAAAATTCTACAAGCAACTATAATTCCATTTTAATTTACCACAGAATTTGGTCTTCAGCATCATTGAACTCATGTTTAACATCTTCAGGATTTACCGTCTCTTCTTCACTGTCACTGCATAACACCATTTCACCTCTATTTATATCACAGTACATTTGCTCCTTACCAATAACTGATTGATCAGCAGCCATTTTCTCATTCCTGTTTAACATGAAAGATTTAAAAAAAAAATCAGAAAATAAATAAACATAACCCCGGTATGGATTTGTCAACAATGTTTGACATATATAGAAGTTTATATTTGAAGCATGAAGTTTTGACTTTAGCCAATTCTGCATTGTACGTGGGATCAGAAAATTATTTTTTGAAAATTGAAGTGAAACGAACCTAGGCAGATGAACCCAAGATGTATACGAGGGTAGTTTTTCCACATATGGAATCTTAATGCTTTTTTCAATTGAAAAGTCCTCGTTGCTGATGTGATCGTTATCTGCAATACTATCAGGGGAACTAATGTGCTTATATAATGGACTTTGAATTCTTGAAGATAGAAGATTGGTATTCTCCTTGGCACCCAAAGACTCCCTCTCTGATATTACTGATTTAACCTCTGAAAGCAAAGGCTCAAGATTCTTCCAATGTCTTTCAATTTTTTCCTATCCAAACACAAATGAGGTTAACTACAAGCTAACAAAAAATGTTTGCAAATTAAGAAAATAAATTGAAATAAGAAATTATAAAATTGGCAACCAAAACACCAATTGATTAAAAGAAAAAGTTGATTCAAGTCTTCAACTTCAAGAAGATTTTGATTCAAGTCAAATCTTAGCTCAAGTCAAGATAGATTTAATTGAGTCAAATCTATGTTAAATTGAGTCACACTAAATCAAGTTAAAACAATTTCAATTTAACGTAAAAAAATTATATAAACTTGATATAATCTAATTTAAATTCAAATTAAAAAAATTAATTTTATCTAGTTAAAATAGATTTAGAATTTAGATATCCAATATATTTATTGGATTTATATTGAATTTCAAAAATTAAATTCATTGATAATCAGTTCTATAAGAAAAAATATAATCATAAAATCTGAAATTCCATTCAGATATTCTAATTTTCAATTCTCAGCATGTTTTTGCAACATTAGACATTAACATGCTTTTTCAACTTTGCACCTTATCAACTTCTTTCGAGAATTATCAATTGACATAATAAATCTTCAAATAACAATAGTAGAAAAATATATTTCAAATAGCCTAATTTTAAACTTAGACAGACTTACTCGTTTTAATTTTTTTTTTTAAGAAAACAAATTAAAGTCAATAGATCAACATTTATAATAAAAAAACATAAATGCTAAGGTCATATATCTTTTTTTCTTTGTGAAAAGTATTTCGTATGAGTGCTTTGTTCAAGCATAAGAGGAAAAGGTTCTCAATATAAATGTTCGAAAGACAAGAAATTTCAGAATGCGCTAGCAAAGAAATTTTTTGAAATTGAAAATTATTCTTAAAAACGTTGAATAAACAAGATCTTACTTTAACTGATTTCCCTTGCTTTGCATGGATTTTATCTGCTGATTCTTTTATCCTGGTTTTCAAGATTCTTCTAGTAGCATCTGTTGTTGTCTCTCGAAGCTGTCTCTATCAATGTTATAAAACAATTCAAGCTTACACATATTGCTATTAAGATAAAATAAAGAAAAAGAAAACACTAAAAAAAAGATTAAAATTTGTATATGCAAGATCATGGTTGGTTGTATAAAAAAAAGAGTAACAAAAATTGAAGTTTACTCCTCATGCATTAAAACAAAGGAATGAGTGGTTGATAAAATGATTTTTCAATAGCCAAACACACGGATCAAAAAAAAAAAAACTTGAATGCCATTTATATCATTTGTACATCAAAAGAGAAACACATACTTCTTTAATTTCTTCCTTTATTATCCGATCAGATACAAAATAAAATTATACTATATAAATTAATTTTAATTTATCATAAAAATACAATTCAATAAAATGAAATGAAAAAAAAAACAAAACATCTAAATGAAAGAAAATGAAGAAAGGGGAAAAACACAAAAATTAATTTTAATTCATCGTACAAAAACAATTCAATAAGTGAAGTCAAAATAAATAAAACATCTAAATGAAGAAAAATGAAAAAAGGGGAAAACCAAGAAAGTGATGAATGAAAAACATACTTGATAATTTGAAGACGATCTAGTTCTTTTGTTCGTCATGATATTTGTAAAAATTGATCAAACGAGAAGAAAATAGATAATTTCAATTTTTCTTCTTAAATTGATAACTTTGTTTCCTCACCTTAATTTCTTTGTTATAAGAGAAGTATGATACAGTCTTTTATACCCTAATTAGATTTAGGGTATGTTTGTCTACAACGGCGGAGAGACTTAGCGAGAAAAAAAAAATATACGAAGTTCGAAAAACTAGACATAAAATAATAATTTTTTTTATTATAATAATCAAATTATTAATTTGATTACAATTAAATAAAATATAACAAAAATATTAATTATTTTATTATAAAATAATTAAAATATATATAATAATTAAGTTTATAATAAAATATAATAATGTTAAAATAATTAATAAAATAAAATAAATTTAATATTATGTTAATATATGTTTTATCTTAAATACATAAATAACTAAATAAATTTAATAAAATTATAAAATATTAATAAAATATTAATAAAGTAAAAGATTAAATAATATTAATAATAAACTTATAAAATAATAATAAAAATAAGATCATTATAAAAATAAAACAAATAATATTGGTGTTAAAAACTAAAAAAAAAATAATAAAATCATAACTAATAATTATAATAATAAAAATAATAAATTATAAAATAATAATAAAAGTAATACTATAATTAAAATAATTTTATAAAATAAAAATAATAATATTAACAATAATAATTTATTTTTAACTTTAACTTTATTTTATAAATTATACTTAATTAGGTATACATATCACATCACTTACAAATTTTTATAATTTTCCTTTATTTCTTATTATATATTTTTTTAATCTAAACACACATACTTTTCATATATTTCCACCTCAAATCCACTCTTTTAGGCTCTTTCAAATTTATCCTGAAATCTAAATGTACCCTCATGTTAATATTTTATTGAGAATGCCAGTTAAATAAATATTTAAAATTATGTTACTTAAATAATATATAAAATATTACTAATTAATTTTAATAATTTGTAAATTTGCTTTTATATACTATTATTTAAAAATATAATTTTTTTATTTATTAAATTTTATAATATATTTTATTTTAATGTATACTTTATTTTAATTCTAATTTATATTTTGAAAAATTATTATTTATATTAAATTATTGTTAAATATATTAGTATACAAACAATTATTTTACTACATCAAACAAATAAACTACCATTCTTCTATTTTTGTTATTTATTTTTCACTCTTTTTCTCTTAATTCAAGTATACTTTCTATTATTATTATTTTTTTCTTTCCTTTCTCAATGTCTCCCTCACCCTAACAGCACAGCATTTGACCCATGGTACATAGGCTTTAATGGAATAATTAATAAATAATTAATAAATAATTAATAAAGCTAATAAATTGAACTAAATATATTATCATAACATTCTTAAAATCTGAGTTAGCATTCTGTCAATATTGCATAATTTATGGTCCGTTTCACATGCGAATTAATGTTCCTTCTCTTTTACTAATTGCATGCGTGTTGGGACCACCAATCTCAACGGCAATATTTCTTACCAATTAAGATTAATTTATACATAATAGACATATAAATTTTATTTAGTTAGATAATTAAAAAAACATCATATTAAACCCATTTTATTAATTAACTTCCTTAAAAAAAGATGATTAAAGTTATTAAATAAGGAGTATCATTAAAATAATATTGTAATGTTGGATAAAGTTTATTTAATAATGAAAATTGTATTACAAAGAGCTCTACAAGTAAATTTATAATACTTTTAAGAATTTAAATGTGTTTTTTTGAAACTTATTAATTCCTTAATTTTAATACGAATTTTAGTAAATAAAAATTAATAAATTTGATATATAAAAATATGAAAGGTATTTATTATTTTATTATTGAATATTATTATTTTTTAAATATTAAATGAAGATTTTATTCAGTTTCTGGCATCTGCCATTTCAATTGTCCTCAAAAGAAAAGTAAAAATTAATATTTGCACTTTTTCAATGTACAGAACTTAAAAGTGAGTGTAATTTTTATGTTGTAAAGTAATATTTACATCTTCAACAACAACAAAAAATCATGAGAAGTATGATTATCAAACTATTGAAAAGGTCTTGGTATATTAAAAAGATGACGTTTATAAATTATAGATCTTCTTCTAATATTAATATTACACTCTCAAGTTTATCAACCTTGGTGTATTTTAAAACAAAAAATTATTGTTAGCGTTATGAGATATTATCTATTTTAATATTTAATAAATTGAGACAATTTTAGTTTTAAAAGAAATTTTGATAGATTAAAATAAAATAATATTTATAAATTATTTTTTACTTTAAGTGATGTCAGACTTTACGAGGTACCAAAATAAAATTTATATAGAAATTTGCCTACTTATGTATAAACATTCATTATATTTATAAATATATTTGATTTAATAAATAAAATATTTAATAATAGTAATAAGATAATATATTAAACACATGTAATAATATAACTTAGTCTTCTCTAAAGTTTATCACCGATTTTTTAAGGATAAAAGAGACTAAATTTACTTTTCTTCTTTCTTTTTTCTTTTTCAATCATTTTATGCAAATCCATCTACTAATATAATAATAATATATATATATATATATATATATATATATATATATATATATATATATTCACATCCAAACTACAAAAATGTATGTATTTAAGGACAATATAGTTATTAGAAAAAATAAACTTTTGTAATGATAAAAATAACATGTATAACTATTGTCAAGACATCGTTACTTAAAAATATATATATTGAGTTTAATTCAATAGACTGAAATTTAATTTTCACTAAAATTAGTTTATTGTAATTTATCAATTTCACATTGATAATAGTTTAATTGAGTTTTCTTTTAAATTTAGTCCTTAAAAACTAACCACTGAAATTGAGAGCTTTGTCAAGACGTGAGTCTATCTACATTCATTTTCAAAGTTTCGATCTTACGTGCTGGCGTAAGAGTGCGAATATAGCTTGAAAAGAGATGTGGATGGCTATAGTGACGGAGCTATGGAATTACAGGAATAATATGATTTTTAATAGAGGAGTAGTAGATGCTAAAGAGATTTTCACTCTAGCTTAACTTTAGGAATGGTGTTGGTTCAAGCATAAGTTTAAAAGAGTTACATTATCATATTCAGACTGAAACTTTTCTCCTCTTTAGTGCCTTGATACTTTAGACTAGCCCTTCTGGCTATGCAAGAGGAGTTTCGTGGGATCTACTCTCAAGGGGAGTACCTTCTTACTTGTGCAGTTGTTTTGGTCCGGCCTTGTTTGCAGGTATTCGGTTTGTGTTGTGAGGCATTGGTCGAAGTATTTCTGTTGTTGTGGGGCAGGTAATTATGAGGATCTTAGGTATTCGGTTTGTGTTGTGAGGCATTGGTCGAAGTATTTCTGTTGTTGTGGGGCAGGTAATTATGAGGATCTTGGATACGTTACTGGCTTGGTTTTGTGAATGTTTCAACTCTTTGCTCTTCTCCTGCTTTATGAGCACTTCATTTTTGTTATCTTATATCCTCTTCTTGTTTAGTGTACACCTTTACGATTTTCGACCTGTGACATTTTATCTCTAGGTTTATCCTTTGTATATGGGTTGAAACACCCCTCAAGTGCTCGTTTTTTACTGTAATTACTATTTTTAGGGAAAGATAACATTTTGTAAAGTCATGCTTATTTCTATTCATTTAATTAAAGATACCGTCTTAGGACGGGCGGTATGGGGTGCTAATACTTTCCCGACACGTAACCGACTCTCGAATCTTAAATCTGATTCGTAGACATTTTAATTTTTTTAGTTTTTCTATAGTTTCTCCGATGACTCCTTCTTCAATTTATTTTTTTTTAAATAAATTTAAGATCGCCCCTCAAGTGCTCCTTTTTTTTATTCATTTTATTCTGTACTGTTAAAAAAAATTGAAATATGAGAGCATGTTTTTGAAATTTATTCAATTATTTTGTTTTCAAGAAAAATGATTGAGAAGAAGATGACCAACTTACGTGACTAAATTACACTTATACTCTTACCTCTCAAATAATTATCTCAATAGAAGTGGTTTTTAAAATAAGATTTAATTAGGCTAAATCATGGTTTACAAACTATAACCAAAACGAGTTAAATTCGGTTAAGAACACCTTATTCGACAATCAAAATACTAATTGCAAGTAAAAAACATATTAAATCGAAGATTAGATAAACTAATAAACAAGCGATAAAAGTATTCTTTAGGATTGGTCTAATAGCATAGGCTGAGTAGTTTACACAAAGTTCTAATTCTAACATTTTGGTTCACAAATGAATGAGTATATCTCTAAATAATTTTGTCAAAGAAATCTCCAAGCTGAGATTGAATGAATAGGGGTCCCTTTCCATCCAACTACAAGACACTTCCCATTCTTGTCTAAAGTGCAGAATTTCCCAAAAGCAAACTCTTTGTTGACCAAGTGAGCTTGGTAAAGAGATGACTCACTGAACCCGGTTTCCACCATTCGGTACCTTGCAAAGAACCTTCTCCAAACATCTATCTTCACATTTCTAACTTTTCTCTCCCTCCCTTCCATTGCAACAATGTCCCGTATCCCCTCAGATAACACTGCTTCTATTTTCATTCTGCACTCAGTCTCATGATTTATGCACCTTCCAAGGCAGTCAAAAAATGCTGAGTAGAAGAACAAGGCTTCAATGAAGCGGTTCACAAAGAAGGGTGAGTTATGGTTCGCTTCAACTTCAAGGACTATCATTATAACCGGTTTGATATTCCGTATAACCCTCATCAAGTTTTCCATACAATCTGGCCTTGATACCATGCACCTCAGAAAATATGGAGAGTACACAGCCACAACTTCGTCCTCTCCAATTTCAAAATGATCTTTCCTTATCTCAGCAAAGTCTGACACAAAAACCGCATTATATGAAAAGGGTAAGCTCAAGGATTCAGCAAAGCTAGCTAACCTTTTTCCAGTCTCTAGTATCATGGTTTTGTATGAACTCAGTGCAAGTGCAGTTATCTTGAAAAGTTGCACTTTGCAATCGTGGCGTTCGGTCAGTGCTTGCATCAACACTGTACTGTGCACCCCACTTACTGTTTCGAGATCAATGAGATGAATTTTGGTCTCAGATGCAACGTGTTCCACTATAGCTTGTATTCCAGTGAATTGCATGACTTGATTGAAAGGAATATTTTGATGGCATGTTAGGACAGCGTTGGTGTCGATCTTTTGAATTAACTCCCTTTCTTCATTTTCCTCTGATCCCTTAGGTGTCATCCTTCCTAGTCCTCTGTCGATTCTCTCTCGAAGTGCTTGAGCGAAGTGAAAGATAACTCTCTGAGCAGGGCTTCCATTGGGTGATGAATTCCGTTGACAGTGGAGAAGTAACCTGCTTGCACGTTGAAATTGTTGGCAACCTACCCTCTCAGCTGCAGCAAGGAGAAACTGAGCGAGTTCTACGTCTCTATTTTCTTCCTCGGACAAACCACCGAAATCCAATCCGTATGGGTGCATAGGGATGCAAAAACTATCATTCCAATGTGCAGAATACTGAACATATCTGAGAATGCCAAGGCAAGATCATAAGAGAGTTACAGAGAAATATCACAAAAGACAAATCCTATTCCAAATTCTAGAAAAAAAAATATTTACTATTAAGATTTTTAAATATAACATAATTTATATATTTATAAGAATTTATCTATTATAAATTTTAATTATATAAAACAAGAAATAATTTTGCAAAAATTGTTAGAAATTCTATATAACTAGAAAAAATGTCTTTCAATAATTTGAGATATGCTGAACCCATAAGCTAGTGCCAGTGTAATAACATTAAATTAGATTTAAAATCTATTTCTAATATATTATTAGATTCTATTTTAGTAAAATTGAGTTAAGTTTAAAATATATTTTAAAAATGATATCTAAACCTATCTTAACAAGATTATTAGATATATATATATATAACAAAGTGGAGGGAGAATAACTATTAACAATCCAAATCAAATTTGTTAATCAATTCAAATAATATATGTAACAATTAATACCTTGCTCCAGCCACTCTCATTATTTCTTCAGTTGATATCTCGTGACGATCTAAAGAAGGTTTGGTTATATTTTGCACGCTTAGCCTCCTGAATCTGCTTCCGTAGTTTCTCAGCAGCCCTAAGGATGCTAATGATGGTGGCACCTGATATTGTTCAGCTGATTCTATGTCATGTTTCGCTGGCCCTGTAGTTTCGTCGAATTCTTGCATAGCATGGTCATAGTTAAACCCTTCTAACAACTCATCAACTTCGGATTCTCGTAGCTGTTTCTGATCTTGATCCTCCAACAATTTGGTTCCTTTTTCATCCTCAATAGGCCCCAGCAATTCCATTCCAGAGAAACTCTCTTTCCCTTGGAACACGTCCTCTTGTGCAGAGCCATAACCCACCAGGATTTCTTTCAAATTTAAAGCTGTGGATGAAAATTGATCGATTCCCATGTTGGATTATACAGCGTAATTAATCAAGAAAGTGTGTTTATCTAGATAAACACATTCAAGGTGGAAATGGAATATTTGAACGAATAAAAACTTATCATCATGAAATTTATGAAAGTGATAGGAACATGTAATGTATCTCCGATGGTGATGTCCTCGATGTTTTTTCACTGCAGTCGTCAGCCAGCAATTAAAAAAAACCCGATATTTTGATCAAACGAAAACTTTGCCATATAACAACGAAAATTTGTATTTAATTATGGTAGTTTCTTTGTGGAAGCAATGGTGGGGGTCCGAGTAAGCCACGAAGTAACAGATGGAGTAATATTATATCTGAAAAATTTTCATAAGAAGTTCAGCCAGGTTGATTAGACGGTCCAAGAAAATGAAGAAGGGATTTAATAAAAAATTGAGGGATAGGATTTTTCCAAGAAAACAAGGGAATCCAACAATAGTGCAACTCCAAACTGACTTCATCTGCGTTTTTATTAGTTTATGTGCAAATAAGCATCAGGAATATGCTATGAAGATTGATGATTGATGTTTTTTTGGTGAAATGAAATATATGCTTGTGCTTTTTTATCAATGGTTGAATTAGATTATAAATATCTCCAATAAAATATATTAAAAAACATTATAAAAATATATAAGTAAAATTTGCTATCATACAAGAAATATACTTAAAATTATGAGCATTGCTAAATTCATGTATTACCATGACAATAAATTTGGTATTAAGATAATAAAAATTATAATTAATTTTGTATTTTATTCCCTCAAAAACTTTCCAAATATATTTAACAAGTTCCATTTAGAGTTGTGATGTGAAGTTTAATATTATTGAGAACTTTTTATTGAATTTAACAATGATCGAGATTGAATTTATTTACATTTGGATAAGAATGAACTTTGAATAAACGAAGTTTGGAAAGAATAATTAGCAGACGTAATCAAGTTTTACTAACTCGTGAATTTTAATATTTTTAATTTATTTTTTAAAAATATTTTATCTTTTTTACATTTTTTAAAGGAATGATATGATTTATATTTTCGTTTTTTCTTCCAATTCAGTAATTAACTTTAAATTCATTTTCTCTCCAAATTATCAATCAACTCACTTTTATTTAAGAGGAGTGAATTGACGGTGAAATTAGAAGACGTTAAAGATAAACGAAGCGACTTAATCAGTAGATTGAGAATAACAAGATGGAAGTAATTGTTATATTATCTATTAATAGCAAAAAAACGTTGACAAAAAAAAAAACATAGAAATTCCCTTAAAAATACATAGATTTATAAAATATTTAAAACTTAATTAAATCTAAATATTATGTAAAAAAATAATATTACTTATATTTATACAGTTACTAACATTAAATTAATATGTGCTCAGCTTAACAAAAGGGTCATACTTCTTTGTCATGCACAAACGGTAACATTGGTTTGCGGAATAAACTCCTAAATGGGTAATTAAACGTCTAAACTCCTAAATGGTTAATTAAACGTCTAAACTCCTAAATGGTTAATTAAACGTCTAAACTCCTAAATGGTTAATTAAACGTCTAAACTCCTAAATGGTTAATTAAACGTCTAAACTCCTAAATAGTTAATTAAACGTCTACCTTAAACACCGCTAACATCTCTAATCTAATCAATAAATATTCAATATAAGTCCAAAATTGTGAATAAGCACAATTAATTTAAAATATAGGATAAATCAACGTAATTTCAATAAATATTCAATACATGTCCAAACGTTAGTCTTTTTGTTTATTCATTTAAATTAACTTATATTTTTAATTAACTATATCTATAGGCACTATAATACTTATTTTATTATTGTTTCTTATATAGTATAAAATACTTTAAATCATTATTAGCAATTTCCTTCAATATAAAAATATCATAAAAAAGTATTTTTGGTTCGATGAGTATTGCTTGAAAAAACTTTTGAATTAGATTTCATTTTAACATTGTAATTTATATTAATGAAAATAATTAAATTATTAAAAAAGAAAAAAGTGTTTCAAATGGTCAAGCTACCCAATTATAAAACTGGGACATGTTTATTCTCATTTTCCTTTTGTGTTTATTTTTAAAAAAAAAAAAAGTAACACCACTCAATAACTAATTTTTCATAACAATCGTGACATTTAAAATAAATAAAAAATAACTAAGTTAATTTCTCATCCTCTTTCTTTTTCGCGAAAGTTCTTTGAGTGCTTTGTTCAAGTATCCAGAGGAAAAACTTCTGAATAAATCTTCAAAAGACAAAAAAAAAAAATCAAATATGCTAAGAGAAATATTATAAAATAGGAAACTATTTTTAAAAACATTAAATAAACAACATCTTACTTTAACATATTTCCCTTCATTTGTTGATTGTTTTATCCTGGTTTACAAGATTCCTCAAATAGCGTCTTTTGTTGTCTCTCGATGTCGTTTCTATCAATGTGAAAAACAGCTAAAGCTTACGTATATTGCTCCGATGATAAAATATTAGAAAAAAAGAGAGAAAAGCTTCATATATTTTTAAAAATAAATAAAGTAAACTTTTTCTCTGCAATATCATGTTTAAATGTGTAAAGAAAAACTAACGTGTGAAATTTTCTTCTTATGCATGGAAGTGAAAAGCTCGTTTATAAAATAAATTATCAATAAATATAACACGGACCGAAATTTACTAACTCAAGTGTCTTTTATAATATTTATAATATTAGAAGGTTTAAGGTAGATGTATACAAATATTTGAAACGATCTAATAATTTCTTCGGAGTGGAGCATAGGATACGGAAATTACTCAAATAAGCCAATCATGATGAGAAAGGTTTTAAAAAGAATTAACTCCCGTAAACTTCGGTCAACACAACCAAAATTGTGATGGGCTAATGTTTGGGCCTTGGGCCTCTCATAAGTTTCAAATGCACTTGCTTCCTACACTATACAAATCGTGACCTGTACCGTGTAATTTTTTAAAATATTAGAACTTTCTTTTATATTATTATTTTGAAATGCAGTTTAGGCTATTGGAAAGATCTCGGGTTGGAGGGGGTTTCTGAGACAAGACTTGGACGCGAAAGAAAATATAATAACAAAGAGCTACAGTAATAGAGAAAATAAAAATGGCCGAAAGAAACCCTATTTTGAACATTTAAGGATATTTTGAACATTTTTTACACAATATAATGCAGGTGACAATTTTGGATATTGCAGGAAGCATATGCCTGTTTCAAATACAAACATTGCCCCCCCATCAGCGATGGACCAAATTCTCCTTCTATCTACACGAACAGATTTAGTTTTGGTTAAACCATTTTTTATCATACATAATATTTTTAGAAATGCAACTTTATATTGCATGATCCAAAGCAAATTGGAATCACTGAAAACTTGGGAAATTAAGCTAAATTTGTCCAAGTGTACTGTCACTAAAAAATTGAATCCAAGTTTATTAGAATTATAAGAATGTATAACAAATATAGCAATGTCTCTTAACAGAGAAGAGAATGACAAATTCCAGCATTAATTGGTTAACTTTACCCGTTTCCAAATCCTGCTACAAGCCATGAGAACCTTATTGTAACTTATAAATAAACATTCTGTGAACTTTTAAGACATGTTTAGTCTTGGTAAGGTCTCCTTTGTAAATCACCAAATTTTTTTATAAAGAAAATCCCACCTTATCATCAATCTCACAATGTTCCACCTTGGAAATTGATGCACTTCTTCTACACAGACAAATTGTGGCCATCCCTATAAGACCCCTTATAACCTTCACCATCCCAATTGTGACAGTAAGATTGTAGAGCCACCACCCAACAAACTCACTCACTCTCACATCCATCAATTGCTCTTTCCTCGCCTCAACCATTACCACCAAACTCTCCACATCCTCCCTCAACCTCCACCACCACAAGCCACCCAAGCTCGCCGCCACCACCACCCTCTCCACCAATCTGACTTCTCTCTCAACACCAAACACCGTGTCATCCACCACAGGCCTCACCACCATCCCGGCCCAAACCTGCGTCGTCTGGTGCAACCCCAGCAGGAAAACCAATCTGCTTAACGAGCTTCTCTCAACGCCAAAACTCCACTCATCAGAGTCATACAACCCCACCTCGATACTCCCCTCAATGCCCAAACCAACGCAAACTTGGAACGTGCAAAGGAGAATCCACGCAGTGTAGAGACGAGGTTGAAAACCAGTAGTAGATGGTGATGAAGGGTCTCTCAAAGTGATGATTTTTCCGGTCAAAACGTGGATGAACGAAGCGATGCTAATAAAGGAGACGAAAACGTAGAGAATGAGAGGGCTGATGTGAAGGGCGAGTGTTAAAACGTAGGGAAAGTGGTGAGGTGAATGGTACCAGGTGAGGGTTTGGAGATAGTATTGTGCATCGGAGAATTTGGCTAGTAGCAGAAAGGAGAGAGGTAAGAGGAGGGTGAGGATAGTGAAGGTGAAGATGTAGAAGATCTCTTTTGCGGTTATGCCCTTTAAGAGATCTTTGGTTTTTTGCTGCAAACTACTCGTAACAACCATGACTAGTGTTTGCATTGCAAAAAATTAAACAGCACCTAGGGAAATCAGTTGAATATGGAGGTGTGTCTCTAATATACGTGACTTAGCAACTGTAGTTGCTGGAATAGGAGTTAAAAAGGTGGTTGCCACGTCTGTTGTTCGTTCAGTTGACATTTTATAAGACACTGTCATAGAATCTTCTTGGGAAATACATATATAAATGTGAAAAACTATGATTGTACGTTGATAAAGAGAGATGGAGAAGAATATAAAAACTTCATAATTCTTCTTTTGCGCGTTGGTTTGGCTCCTAATTCAACGGATAAAAGGAATCAGCCATTTGGAAATCTTTGCTTTGTGGTAAGACCGTTGTGAAAATTTGTTCTTCAAATAGTACTTTTTGTCTTCGTATTGTTACAAAATTAAGGTCTATAATTATTTATAAATGTTTTGCATCAAGAGTCTCTTTTACTTGTTTGAGGGATAGGAATCAGCCATTTGGAGATGTAGAGGACGCCTATTTGGCCCTTCCGTGGTTTCCACCATTCAATTGTATAAGATTCATCCCAAATCGACATCCCTAATTCATTATTTTTTAAGTGTTTTAAATATTAGAAAAAAATATGTATTAAATATGTTATCCTTTAGAGATACACTATACTTACGAAATTCAAGCACAAATATTAGGGTTGAAGCATCGTTGAAGTACACCATATTAATTTTATTCTTTTGGTGAGAAAGAAAAAAAATTGTGAAATTTAAGCCTACGAAGATATCAAAATTATGAATAATAATCTCTTGACAGTGGAGAGTGAGTGAAGGGTGTTCAAGTTTTAACTTGGAAGGGAGTAATTTAAAAAGGTGAGGAGTTGGTACAAAAGATGAAGAAAGGTGAAGAGTGGTTGTTGGAGTGGATGATTTCTTTCTCTCTGTCTATATCTTGTTTAGGGTAAGATGAAGAAAGGTGAAGAGTGGTTGTTGGAGTGGATTCTTTGACAAGGGGTGAAGAGGTTATGGATTGGTTAATCATTTCTTAAAGCCCCACAATCTAAATTCGACACTCTTTTCAAAGTTGTGATCCTAGGCCCACCCAATCATAATGTTCCACCAAATTACATTGCCTCTTTGGAAAATGAGAGAACGAGGAGCAAGGTTCCAATCCAAGTGCCAAAACAATGTTCATATAGGCCTAGAGTAGAATGGAACCCGATTTCTTTATACTCTTAGCATTTTAAAACACAAATATATCCTTAATAAGAAAACATTTAAAATAATAATATGATTATGAAATAGAAATATAAATTAAAAAATCTTTGATAAAGTAAATTATCAAACATTAGAATGTGGCGATGAATCAATTTTATACTCATTAAGATCGACCTACAGGTAGAAAGTTGGAATGGATACATAAGATCCTAAGTTTTATTTTCATTGCTGCTATTGTATATAAAAATAATAAAAAATTATAATATATTGATTTATGTTTATGTATTATTTCACTATATCTATTTAAAGATTAACAAATTTACCTCATGTTGGTTTTTTATTATAAATAAATCAGTATATTTTTTATAAATATTAATACGTTAGTGGATAATGTAATGTTTTCATTCGTTATGATACAAATATCGGATCTTATTTAAAGATGACAGTTGGTAGGTGTGAGTAGGATACCACAGTATTTCTTCTCATTCCTTTGTCTCTGATATGATATAAATTCAACGAAAACATTCATTAAAATCTGTTAAAGCTAAATTGTAAGTTCCAACAATAAATCTCAAGAAGAAAAGTTTAAAAACCTTTTCTAAAAACTCAAACTGTCATGGTTGAAAACTTTTTTCAAAGCAACATCTGACTCAAACTTGTTGAACTTGTACTGAAAATTAATATTATTTTCAACTCAAAATTTTATAATAGTAAGTTTGTGATTTTTTTTATATATTAGTCATTTCTCTCATTTCTTTTCAATATAGATTTAAACTTATATTTAAATTCTCAAAAGACACTAGTTGAGCTTAATTAACAATATATATAAATAGCAATCTAACTTAAACTCATGTATTATAAATATATGTATGCTTTCAAGTAATTGGTAATAATCTTTTGAAAACTTACTAAATTATTGTTCTTTAATTGACTTGGATGCCGAAATAAAATTACACATACTCTGCCGAAATATTGAGATCGAGAACGATATCTAAAAACCAAAGATCAAATCAAATATAAACAAATAGTTGGAAGAAATCAAAATTGTAATAATCACGACTTAATTCGACATTATAAGATCAATTTCTTCAAACAATAAATTAATTATTATTTCATTAATCATTTTCAGGCTCAATTCACTCATCAAACTAAAGAAAAAATAAATAAATCTCATTTAAACTATATTACATTATCTCAAAACATAGATATAATTGAAAGACAATTATCTATTTTCTCTCATGTATATCTAAAAATATATTAGAATTACATATTAAGTAAAAATTCATAAATGATTAAGTTGAATATTTGATTGAATTATATATATATATATATATATATATATATATATATTTGGATACCTAGTTCAACTTGTTGCTTTGTTCTCGCCTGCTGCCTTGTATTCGGAAAGCTTCTCTGGGTGAACTGTCTTTTTCAAACTTGGTCTGTATATTCAGATTATCTTTTACAATCTGGATATAGTTTTTAAATCAAATGTCTTCTTCTTCTCGGTTGGAGGAGAGAGCGTACCTGCAAAGACACTCCAATGATCAAGTCAATAGGTGTAAGAGTAAAGATGAATGAAGAGATAACCCTCATACCTCTCTTACATATGGGAGATACCCCTCTATTTATAGGAATGGTTGTAGATTTTAGTCAATATTCCTTATGATTATTAATTTCGCTAGTAGAATGATTTTTACTAATTGTTACGATTAACACTTGTTTCAAAGTTCATAAAGTCATTCCTAGATTGTGCTAAGAACTTAGGTTTGGATTGACTTTCCAGACTAACTTTGACTAGTATGTCCATGAATCATTCCTAAGTTGTACTGAGAATTTGGACTTGAGTCAACTTCTCAAACTAATCTCGAACAGTAAGTAAGTTCAATAAAATATATATATATATATATATATATATATATATATATATATATTAAAAAAAATAGAAGTTAAAGGTTAAGTACATTTTGTTGTATACAGGTCAGTAATAAATAACTGTAAACATTGATATCTAATGATTATATACAATTAGTTGTACAGATATATTAGTATAGAACTGCATAAATATGAACAATGTATATAACTATATATTAAGGTATCGCTAACCAGAGCTATATGTATTTCTATTAATCTTCGTACATCTATTTGTCAATAAACTTTAACTATTCATTTTGAGTAAATAGTATAATGTTATTTTCATGCTCTGATCAAACATAACATTCAAGAAGGATTATGTTAAATTAGGCTATTATTTATGTTTGAATAATTTAAGATTACGTTTAAATGATATAAAAGTTGTTCATCCAAAAAAAATTAAGAATTAATTTGAATGTTCAATAAATAAAGATATATTGTTTTAATATTCCGGACAATAGATTCATCTAATTAGTTTGACTACAATGTTTCATATGATATTTTGGTTCATAGCTATGTCTTAAAATAAAATTACAAAAATAAATAGAATTTAAAATTTACTGAAATGAAACAAAATATCTTGCATTATAAAAAAAAGCAAATAAATAATTACATAACAAATACTGTACAAAACAAGAAATTATTATACACACGATATTCATACATAAAGTTAACAAGAGACTTACAAAAACGTTAATAAGATACTGGAGAGTGAGTAAAAAAAAGATGAATATTCGTATAAGCAAAAGGAAGGTGAAATTATTATTTTTATCCTTTTTAAGAAAAAAAATGGCTAGAAAGCTAAAATGGAATATTTCTTAACTAAATGTGAGTGTTTGGACTGGTAGGGTATGGTTTTGGTATGTGCTTGAAAGAAAGTTGTTTCCTGAGAAATAGGATTTCATTTTTGGTTTGACATAGGAAATGAATTCCACGTGGCAGTGATGGATTGTGTGCAGTGATGAGCGTGGGCACACTTGCTGAATTTTTCTTCTGAAAAATATCTGTTTATTTTAAGGCTGCTTATTAATACTATATTGCAAGGTGGGGTTGCTGGGGGCTACGCTGTTAGTGATATGTGCAACTTCTTCATAACTTTATATTAAATGAGTGAAAAGAAAGAGAGAAAGCAACTTGCAGGCTTTGCCATTATCTCTTAACTTCTCCTTCTTCCTACTACAATACTATTTTTTCTCTCTCTAATCAATCATACTTCTCTTCTTCATACACTTCCCTCTCAAAACCTCCATTTCTCAAACCAAGCTTTGCACCAAAAGAACACAAATAAATGGTTATGGACAGTGATGCTAATGCCTCACCCCAACCTGAGTCAGAGGGATCTTCAGAGCTCAAATCATCAGAGGCTCAAACATCCAAGAAAAGGTAGGTGAAATGCTTGCTTGAGAAAACAAAAAACAGATTTTTTTTTTCTAGTTTTGGTAAAGTGGTGCTTGGAAGTTTTATGCTTGAGTTGTGCATGACAGGAAAATGGTTGAGAAAACAGTTGTGGCAGTGAGGGTAGGAGAGAATGTTGGCAAGCTCAAGAATGAAGGGCTACCTTCTGATTTTTGGTCTTGGAGAAAATATGGACAAAAACCAATCAAAGGGTCTCCATATCCAAGGTGCTCATTCTTTCTACTACTACAAAATGATTTCTTGATCCATATGGACCCGTATTCAAAGTCTTTAGTTGTCCTTCTTCCTGATTCCGCACTATAATTCTTAAAAAGAAAAGAAATGAAGTGATCAATTTAGTACTTTGTTGTTACCTTTCATTGCATTATACTCAAATTGAATAACTTGGTTAGTATATCCACCTCAAGAGGCATGGAAATCTGTTTATTTTCTTTTTACTTTCGCACTAATTATTTTGCAAACAAGCTAATTAACCTTTGGTGACATGAATCAACCAATGTTACTTTGTTAAATGCTCGGAAAGAGAAATTTGCACTTCACAGGACTCTATCAGACCCTTTAAATCGTAATTAAAATGCTAGATATGTTTATCTACTAAACTTTTGGTAGATCTATAAGTTTGGTTTTGGTACAATTATGCAGGGGCTATTACAAGTGCAGCACATCGAAAGGTTGTTCAGCCAAAAAGCAAGTAGAGAGATGCAGAACAGATGCTTCAATGCTCATAATCACATACACCTCTGCACATAACCATCCATGCCCCACCACCATCAGCACCACAAATTCACCCCAACAACCAAAAGAATCCGAATCCGAAACCACCCAAGACCTCTCAGCTACCTCAAAGGAGGAAGATCAAGAACATATAGAAGAAGAGCAAAGGGATAATAATAAGCCCAGTGATGAAGGTACAAATAATGAAGAAAAATTTCTTTACTTGCAATCTCCAATACGATGCTCCCAAGACATAATAATAGAACAAGAAGACCCTTTCAAGCTAAACACGGAGAAAAGCCCCGAAAGAATAGATCTCCTCTTGGAGGAGGAAGAGCCCCTTTGTTATGCACAAGTCAAGAACTTGTCTGCTGAAAATGAAGAACTTGATTTTTTCGACGAGCTTGAGGAGTTGCCCATGTCTTCATCTTTCTTGCACTTCACGAGGAGCGCTTTTTCCGATGAAAGGATTCCCGTTGCCCCTTCTTGATTCAAATGTTGTTTCGGTGCTTGCTTAGTCGCTAGTGTATCTATTGTTTTCTCCCATGTTACATATCCATTTCATCTGCTTCTGTCAATTCAGAATTTTTCTTATCTTCGAGCGCTTCACAACTAAGCATTGTTCATCATTTTGGCACCAGCAGGGTTAGTGTTTAGACAAAAACCATCAGTACCTGTAGTTAAACAATAATGGTTTGGCACACAATCAATGCTATGTAGCTATTTCTCTATTCAGTTTTTTTATACTATGCATCAAGTAGGTAGAACAAAGTAATTATCTATGTATGTTCCTTTCTGTTGTTGGATTTCTATCGTTTGTTCACAAACGTATAACAATTTTAAGAAATAGAGATCATCTAATATTTATTCATTCAAACCATCCATGGACGAGGTGGGGACTTATTTTAGGTTATCTCTTAGCTCTCAAAATGTGATTATTAGAAAAGAAAACTCTTTTTAATATTTTATAACTTTAATCTTTATTTCATAAATCTGATTTTATAAAGTTGAATTAGGTTCACATGGAATCAGAGTCTCAATTGAGTTTATTGGATCATCAGTTATCAAACTATTCTTATATAGTTATCAAACTATCATTATATATATTTATAGTCCCACACATAAAAATTCAAAAATTCAACATAAAAGAAGATTCAAAAATTCGACATAAAAGAAGTATTATAGAGATTTTACGTCGACAAAAAAAAAATCTATAAATACTATATAAGTAGATATAAATGTATTACAAACAATCAGAATAAATTAAATATTTAAATATGAATTCACGTTGAATAAAATTAACACACTCAGTGCCTTAACATATATATTGAATCGAAAGTAATATGATTTTTTTTTTTATATTCCATTCTTGTCTTATTCTTTTCGATTTTATTTTTCCGACGAGTGAGGACATTAGAGTAAGTTAGTAATATGGAAAAGAAGGCACGAGTTTCTCGAGTGGTGGGGCGTGTGTAAGGAGGAGGGAGAGGAGGTGTTTATTTTATGTTGGGTGGCCCATTTGATGGAAGTTGTGAGATGCTTTATTTGTTTATTTGTGTATTTTGTGGTATGATGAATGTTGAGTGGTTCATTCGGTGGAATAGTTATGAGTGCCAAAGCATTTTGGCAGTATTAAGATGGATGGAGAAATATGGTTGGAAAAGGTGTAATGTACTGAACTTTAAATCCTCCAAAAGTTGAAACTGCCACTGCACAAAATGACAAATCCCCATGGCATTTTTTTATTAAGCTCCTCCTCATGCTGTGTCTATGCTTTCACACCACAGGGATGAAATTCATTAATAATCTATCTTTGTTTAGTGGCTTCATTAAAAGTTATTTTCATTTTTATTTTATATTTTTTTTTATTTCGTTTTTTTTTTTTTTGTTAACATGTTAGCATATGATTTAGTCTGCATATAAAAAATTTAGGCCTAAAAGTCAAAAACTATATAAAAACATTATGTTATTTACATTTTTTTAAATATTTTA
>Ga0099825_1001734_pt1 | contig 28255 bp, 14 predicted proteins | sample SiratroredBW_FD_76838 | JGI IMG/M metagenome (GOLD analysis project Ga0099825, IMG submission 76838) | Root nodule microbial communities of legume samples collected from California, USA - Siratro red BW | ecosystem: Host-associated > Plants > Roots > Nodule | place: USA: California | collected...
ATAATATTTATATATATATATATATATATATATATATATATATATATATATATATATATATATATATATATATATATATATATATATATAATGTCATAATAGCTAATAAGTGCTTAGTTTGATTTTGTACGAGTGTCACATTATATAGTTGCTTAAATAAATTTCTTAGCTTAATTTTTGTGAATTTTATTGTACCACATAAATTTAAGCTTATTCAATTAAATTCACTAATATAGCGAAGTTGTTAAAGTGGTTGTTTAAGTTAATTTTATGGAGGCTACAAATTTTTTTTTCTAAATTCCAATTATATTGATTGAGCTTTTGTTATGATTTTTTAGTTTTGATTGTACTTTCTATTTTCTTGATTCCATAATTTCGATCATCTGTAGCTTTTTTTGGTCCAAAATTTTGTAAACAACTTTGCTTAGGCACATGTATAAGCACACTTACCTCATGTTTAAGCAGTGTTTACAATTAATCAATCCCTCTTAAGTACTCTCATAGGGATACCCTAAATTTACAATTGTCTCATTAATACTTTAATATAATCACCATTAATTTCTCTCATTGAAAACATGAGTTTTTAAGCACTGATATTAATATAACTAATGTGATGTCCTTTTCAAATTATATTAAGTAACATTGCTTAACTACTTTTTATGAGCAATTGGAGATTATCTTAATTAAATTACATAGTTTAGTTTTAACAATATGCGGCTAGCAAGAGTTATACGCTATATTATAATATAGCTAACACGTATTAGCGGATTATTATTTATTGAGTTCAGATTCTTCTAATTATTTATATTATATTATACTCTAGAAATACATGCGCATGTAAACTTGGTCAACTATTTTTTTTATGATACTAGAAAGTCAAAAAAATTATAATAAAACTGATTAAAAATTATATTTGGATTGCAAAAAATTGTGTACATAAAAATAATTTTAAGGATACTTTTACTAATTTTATAACATTATAATTATATAGTAGTAGTATTAGTACTTTTTTATTAAAATAAAATATGCATAAAAAATATTTATAAAATAATTTATTTTTTATTAATGGTTATAATTATATAGTAAAAAATTAATCTTTATGGATACTATTACATAATAAAGACTAAAAAATTGTTGATAAATATAATGATACTAATTGTAAGTTAATTACAAAATTCAATTTCGATTATTATGCATTAGCTTTTAATCTTTACGAATAGTGTTTTTTAAATAATAAAAGTAAAAAAAGTTGATTAAAAATAAAAATAGGCATATTCTTTTGAGGAGAACAAGATCATACAATGACGGTTTCCTCAAATATAATTAAAAAAAAAAAAAACATAAGTTTTGGTATAAGTTGTCATAAAACTCTTATCTTAGAATTTATATATAAAAAAAAAACTAAATTTATATCCACTTGTAGTTAGTAGAAGTGAAATGAGTGTGTGGAAGTTCCCGAATGATTTAGGACACATGTTTGACACATAAGAAGGGATTGATTAGGTGTGGTTATGGTATGCCGACTTAAAAGATACCCATTTGTAAAAAAAGCCAAAGATGGCACAACACAACCATTACAATAATAAGACAACATTTGGGCACATGTTAACCCTAAAAAAGAAAAAATCATCACATTGGATTGGACCATCATTGGAAATTGTCGTCCCTAGTTTACCGACTTCTCATCTCCAAAACGTGTTTCTGCCTCTTTTCTCTCTTATTCTCCAATGGAGGCTTTGCCCAATACTTTCCTATTTTCGCCATCACCAACCCATTGCAACTGTGCCTCACTTCAAGACAATAGATCAAATTACCCCATTTCACACTACAAGAAAATCTCTCAAAAATTCATCAACTTGTGACCAATTATTATGCTAGTTTACAACTCCTTTTATTTTAACAACATTCTACTGTCGACATCTATCTTGTTCTCCTTTTGCATGTGCGTTATTTGTCGTATTTTTTTTGTGAAACATGAGATTATTCCGTCAACTATGTCATGTCGTGCGTATTTGGAAAAGAGACGAAGAGTTCGCTTCAAGTTCTCGGATCCTTCGTGCTGGGTTCAACCTAATTTGGTTTTTCGTTTTAAGATTCCACAAAGTTAGGGCCATTGGTGACTGCACATGACTTTCTAAGAATTTGCACAATTTGGACAGCTTTTGGTTTCGTTTCGTTTCTTTCGTGTTATTGCCCATAAATTATGCGATGCTTGCATTGAACATATGATCATTTTTATAGGGTTGTTGAATTAATCTGTTTGACCTCAACTATTTCACTAATTTTAATTAGATATTTGGTTTTTTTGAATTGGTTCCTGAACTTGTAAGTATTTTTTGGTCAGATCCTCGTGCCTAATTTTGTTAAGAAAAATTAACGGTACATGTCGTATTAAAAAATAAATATAAGCTGAGGAACCCAACTAAAAAATTGTTTAGGATATAATTATAATTATTAAATAGTTTAGGGACCTATTATAATTTAAAATAAATTATTAAAAAAATTGTCACTTAATTGAAGAGTGCGTTAAAAATAATGTATTAAGTCCGTCCAAAAAAAATTCATAAAGATTGAGAATACTGAGTTTAAAAGTTGCATGTAATACTATCTTGAAGATATGAAAATATAGACATGAAAAAGATAAGAACAGTGAATGCGTGTAGGTGAGACAATGTTGCATTGAGAAGCTGCATAAAGAAGCTTGAAAAGAATAGTAATTTAAGAATTATTTAGCAGATATTTTAACTAATTAAAAAATAATTAAGCTCCTTATAATTTTTTTCAATTGAATTCCTAAGTTTAGTAATTGTTTTTAAGTAGGTTCCCTGGGATCAATTTTCCTTAACAAAGTCAGACAAAAGGTCCCAGTTAAAAAATAACTAGAAGTTCAAGACCTAATTAAAGAAAAAAAAAAAGTTCAGGAAACTAATTAAAAATTGTCAAATAATTCAGGATTTACGGATTAATTTAAGATTATAAAATTAATTATTTAAATTGTTTTAAAAACAAATTTCAGTTGCTATTGGTTTGTTTTTAGAATAAATTACATTCCCACTATTTGAGTGATGCCCAATCATATAAATTACACTTTAATTATTTTCAATATATAAAAATTAATTTTTAAATAATGATGAATAATTGTGAAAGCATCTCACAATGATATCTTGTCTTTTAGTAATTTTGCTTTTTACCAACAAACACATTTAAAACATCATTATGTTGGTTATATATTTAAAACACATTTAAAACACAGGTTATGGTGGTTATATATTTTAAAAGGTAAAATGACAAATCAAATGTCAGAGTTTGGAATTTCATCGATGATCTTTGTTTACTCTTTATGTAAATAAACTTTATACAATCACTTGTGAGCACCAAGCAGCACTCAATCACTATTACTTTACCCCGTAATAAAAAATTATCGAAATCCTAGAATGTAAAATACTAAAATCTTTTCTTATTATTACCATTTCAGAGAAAAGGAAGATTTTGCTTATGTTTATTTCATTTTTTGTCCATTTCTTCACGTACATATATGTCTATATGCATTTATATAGTATGGTATGAATTAGAATTTATTCATAATTACAGTTAAAGCTATTATTAAAATAAATAAAATTTCCATAAATAACGACTGTGCGAAATTTATTTCCAACATACTCATTTTAAACTAAATTTGAGCATCCATTTTTCAAATAGCTAAGTTAAAAAATTATTCTATTTCATCATAATATCAAAACAACGAAATGATAGTTTTATTAAATTTCATTTTACTACATTTCGAAGTTATAACAAGCCAAAGTCAAACACATGAGGGAAATTTAAGGTTTTGGAGATAAGGAAGGGGATGGAAAGGGAGATAAAGCTTATTTCAAACCCTTAACTACTGATAGTCATTGTCATGAAAAGATCAAATAATGTTATTAACTAATGAGTAATCCTGAAGAAATCAGGGTAATCATGACATATTCCAAGTATATATAACAAATGCTTACTATTTTCTATGACCAAGGCCACTTAGCATCTCTCCATCTAAACCACCGGTTTTTGGAACTTACTTCATCTAAGCAACTTTGGTCGCTTTCTCTTTGCTGCAGATGCCTATTATCAACACTAAATCCACAGCACTGCAGTGTTTTATCCCGTGTCAACGCTTCTTCCCTGTATGCGGGAATGTTATATCTAGGGTGTTGGACAAAACGCACATTTTTCCACCAGAGTTTTATAGCCTGTGGAAATCAAGATTGAGCAGGATCAACATATTGAACACGGCACAAACATAGATCAATTGAAAACATAAAACAATTCCTAAACAGATTGATAGTATTCAAAAGGTGACATGCTGATTTAAAAAGCAAGCAAAGGATTTAGTTATATCCCACAACACTATCGTTTTTTAGCACACAGATGTGTATTGATCTACGGAATCATTTGGTTTTAGAGGAAGTGAAGATAGGATGCATTTCTCAATTCAAATGAAAAATTGATAATGACTTGCAGCGAAAACTGGTATTCTATTATCCCAATCTCAAGCAAAATTTCTTCAAGTTTACTGTTATCCTGGAAGAAAATGATGTCACGCCATCAGGTGGGAACCATCAGAGTCATTGGAAAAAATATTGAGTAGAGTTCACCCAAAAACCAGAGTGAGGAATCTGAGAGCGTCATTATTCAACTTATACCAAATGGAACCTTGGTTGATTCACAATTTTCAGGAATAATCCAACTTTCACCAGCTTTGTCATTCATGATGTTCTTTTGTCCCTCAATTTAATTTTTATCTTATTTCTAGATCTAAACTTATTTCTACTCTTCCTTATAAACTAACTTTTCTTTACAATATTTGTAAAATCCAAGAAATGAGCTCACTGAAGATGATTGATTTGGGTAAATTGCAAAAAGGTCTGTATCACCTTGATGTCAGCTAAAAAAAATCACCAATACCTTCCTTTGTGAATTAAACTACCACTACAATTGCCACTTCAAACATTTGGCATTTTACACAAGACACTTGTCTGCAAGTAGGTTACATATTCTACACCAACAATTTCCTTTTATTTCTAAGTCTATCAATGAAATATGTGAGATTGTCATTTGGCTAAACAAAGAATATTGTCATACACGCCAAACATCAGCAAAGCCTCCAAAATATTTGAGTTGATTCATATGGATATTTGAGGACCTTTTCTAAAATTTCAATACATGATCACAAATATATTTAGACTATACTTTATTATTTTAGTCTTACACTTGGATTGTTTTGTTAAAATCAAAGGCAGAAGTGGGATCACATGTGGGAAATTTTATTCACTCAGCTGAAAATCAATTTGATGTAAGGATCAAACCATTTCATAACATAGTAGGCTGAAATTTTTGCATCCTCTTTCCAATAAACTTTTCATTATTGAGTAAATTTTGTGCTGGTCCCACTTACAAACATGGACCCACTAAATGCGACCTACAAAAGTTCATCCTGTTAGAGAATGTCCAAGAGTATATTATTAGCATTTCTCTAAGTTTTGTTCCGAAGAGCAGTGCACACAACCAAATTTAGCTCAAAAACTATTTACTGGATAACCATACGTATTATGCCAAAGCAAGCATTTTTCAAATCCAAAGGAGCATACAATTATACTTTTTCTAAATATTAATTACATAGCTTTTCTATACTGTACAGGTTTTTATCTTTCAAAAGTAAAAATACAAGATTATTCAGATAGAAATATAAAATTATTGTATATAAAAAAACACATTCATAAACCTTCAAGTGCTAAATCAAGCTTTTGGGAAACTTCATGCTTGACATGGTACTATTCCCTATGATCACATGATCAATAGTTTGGTCCCTATTGTCCCCGATTGTGTTCAGTACAGAGGGCTATCTCTGATTGCAAGGCGCTGCTCTTAGTAAATTTCAGTTCCAATCACACTTCAAATTTTACTAATTTCATGTTTGAACCTCTTAAATTGCTTGCAAAAAAATAAAAAGTATCCTAGTCTGACAGCATTTTCTCTGAAAACTTATCATTAAGAACACAGCAAGAGGAAAGTATGAAAAAGAAGCTTACATGCCAATATATCCAAACGGCAACTTTATGAGGCATCAACCAAAAGAAAACTGCATGATCTAACTCTGGGGATGAGCTCAACTTTTTGGCTTTCAGAGTGGCAATAAAATAGTTTCCATGCTCAGGATGATGAACTGAAATTGATATTGTAAGATTCTCGCCAGGATCACTTGCTTTGATATTCCAACTTCCAAGCATATCCTAGCATAGCTCAGGTAGTTGATTTTTAATAAAATGCGGAACAATTATAGAAACTTACTGTGATTATTTTAAAAATTAAATTTAACCATGTAGACATGTATTTGAGGTAAACCATGATATCTATAAAACATTGTAGTATACATAGGAAAAGTTCATTTATGTCCAGGGTCTTCATTACCATCATTTCGTTCCAGTTTCATTTCCCTAACATAGTGAATAGTGGTATATTTACTGTCTTTGTTCTGAGAATGACAGTATTTTATTTGCAACCTGTAGAAAGAGACCAAAAAAAAAAAAAAAAGATAGAAGAGATGCTGAAACCGTGTTCTCTGCTCTATATAGACTTAATCCAATAAATAGAGGAGATAATTTTCCTATTTACGTGATACGATGTAACACATCTAAATTTAAATATATCAGGCAGTGAATAATGATAATTGTAGGCCACATCATAGCATTTACAAAATCATACCCATAGGCTCTTGCCAATTACTATAATTTTAGTCTCAACAACTTTCAAAACGATTTTACCCCATAAGAAGTCTGAGACGTTTCGTCTTAGATATATGACAACTACATGGCAACCAAACCATGTAAATAACAGTAGTATACAGCAGACTGGGATATAATATGACTTTATCCTTTTCTGGAACCTCAACAAGCAACATCATTTGAAGCTACTTTGGGCACAAGAATAAGAGACACAAGGAGTCCAAAAACAAAGGGTAAACTTGCCAACTGATCAACCATTGGTTAACTACTTGCAGGGCTATCGTGCAATCTCAGAATCTAATATTCCATGTGATGTCTCCAAAAGTATAGTTCTTTTCCCTACCACTTCTATAAACACGGACAAAATTTATCTCTTGTTTTTTATGTCATTGGCCCAGTGCAAATAGACTCAATATTCAGTTCAGGAAGATGAACACCAAACAAAAGTTGCAGAACAGTGTAAATAAACTAATTCTCAACAACCAGAAGAGAAAGAAAAAAAATGCAACGGTAGAGAGGAACTGAGGAGGTAACTTTTGTTTTTTCAATCTGGATAAAATACAATAATATAGAACAAATAATAGTTTAGTGAACCAATGTTGTGACTCCTAAATGTTCTAAAGCAAAAGGAACTTGCATACCATAAAAGGACTGACATGCAAAGCCTTTGTCACTAGATCAGAGTGCGGATCGAAAACAAAGGATACTCTTTCACCCCATGGTGTATTTGTCACCTGAAACAAAAAATTAGCAGTACTACCAACACAGAGCAAAATATGGTCCAAAACATCCTATCTAGTAAGACAGTAAGACAACTAGACCCTTGCACAGCGTTTCAGCAGATTCCTGATATCTACTTAGGGACATTATTTATAGAATTGGAAAAAGTAATGAATATTTTCATTTGAATTACAAAATACTTATCCCCCCACTTCTATCGAAGAAAAAAAAAAGACTACTTCTGATTTAAGAAAGGGTATCCTAATAAGAAATGAATGCCAGAAAAGAATTATAAGCCTAAATCTGTCTTATTTGAGCAAGTTGAGTGGAATTGATAGTGATAAAAATTACCCGCTGATCACTTGAGTGGGGAACGAAACATAAATTAGAAAAGTCACAGACAAAAAAAAAAAAACATCTTTGTCACAGACCTCAGCAATGCACTTCTTCAACCGTTTGGTAGAGCCTTCAACAGCATAGCAATAATATACACTCAAAGGATTCTGCTCATAACCCACACTGGGGGGAATTGTCAGTAGCAAACTGCAGAATTGGGTTCAACATGAAGCAATGACAAACCAAAACTTCACAACATAGAAAAAGAAAACATCTTAGTTTCCTTATAGATAAATTTCTTCCTAACCACTTATTCGAGAACAATAACAAGAAAATAAAATAAATTGAGATTTTTCAGAAACTCTTTGATCTAACTTCCGCAAAAGCTTATGCAGATAAGTTGATTTTAACAAAAGCTCAATTCATCTCTCCTTTTTTATGCAAGTTTATCCCAACAAAAAAGTCGTAAGTTATAGCCACAGCTAAAAGTCACTGAAAACAATCGCAACGTGAAGGTGAAATTTTGCATGGTTCTGGCAAAACCCAATGGGCAGAAATTTAGAGATAAAGAAGATGAATTACACGGGCCCATTGGTATCGGTAATTTGGCGAGCTTCATCGGGAGAAAGATGGTCGCGAGGGGCGTGAGATGCACGGTCAAGATCAATGAATGCGTAGCGAACCCGATATTGTAAGGTATGTTTTATGGGGTGACGACGTTGGTGCCACACTGTACCTTCATAGAGAGATACGGATTCGACTTCATCTCCGGATGAAGAAGCGGCGCGTGCGGATTCCCACCGCCGTAGTAGCGCGTTAAACGGAAGGATAAGGGAGAGAAAAAGAGAGGTGAGGAAAGTGGACACGATAGAGAAAAGAAGATAAAATATTTCCATTATCACTGTTTTTCCAACTTTTCTTTGACTGTAGAGTCTTTTGCCGCTCGAGTTTCTTCTGTCACAGAAGAGATAAACCCTTACATGTTAAGTGGCACAGATAAAAAGTGTATTTGAAAATTGTAATGTTATATTGAAAGCTAAACAATTGGTTCATTTTTTAAAAATAAATGTAGAATATAAATAAAAATATAATTAAGAAATCAAAATTGAATACTAAATAGTGATATTTTTTCGTAATTACTAGTGAAAAAAATAGAGACTGTCTCTCTATTTTAAAAAGAAGAAAAATAATAAGATCTTAGTTAATAAAAAGATAAATATTAATTATAGTTAATTATATAATAAATAGACGATGGTACGAGATGTGATAGAATATGAGTGATTTAGTATGTGTAAAACAAATTGTGAGAAAAATATAATAACGGTAATTATACAGATAAAACAAGACATATAAAATATTTATACCAAAATAATATATATATATATATATATATATATATATTGCTATATATAAATATTATTTAATTATTTTGAGTTTTTAATAATTAATTTTTTTATATAAATTAAATTTGAGTAAATATATATGTAAAATTTAATATCTGTTATAATTTAAAATAATTATCATTTTCTTAATAAATAAAAAATGTTTATTAAAAGATAAAAAAAATAAAAATTTAAATTACAGTAAACACTTTTAACCTTAAATCAATAAAGTGTAACAAGAAAATAATAGAACTTAGATACATTGAGAACCAATAATAGTTATGCAATCACTTATTAATTATATAACTATTATGAAAAAAAATTGTCAAGATATCAATATAATATCACTTAGACGATAATTCAAAAATCATAATTATAAATAAGAATTGGGCATTAGTGTTTTTTATTATTATTTTAAAAAATAAGATAATAAAATATAAGGTCATACAAGTCAATAGTTAAAATGCTAGTATGAATAATTTATTAAAATAAATGAAAGTTACTAAAATAAGTTACATTATTAAACATAGATGAAATATTTTTATCAAATTTTTTAATGAATTATATTTATTTCATTTTTTTTCTTGTTTGTTTTCTTTTATTATTTGAAGAATGAAAAAAATTATTCTAAAATATCCTTAATTGGACCTTAGTATTAAATAAATGTAATTGGGAACAATTTTTTTAAAAAAAAAAAACTGATTTTAATATGGTATCATCATTAATTGAATTAGCTTAAATAAAAGTAATTAACTTTTAATATTAGATATCACAACACTTTTTCTTAGATTGTCAGGTGAATCTATTTACATCTAATTAAAATTTATTCCCATCTAACATAATCAACTAGTTAGGTATCTGCCATAAAGTAAATTTTAAAAAATATTAGAAACATTTCTATGCGTAAATCTCTATCTATCTATCTCTGTATATATATTTGTGGGCCTACTGACACTATGACTTATATATGATGTGGGTAAACCACATAAAGTTGAGCTGAATTCTAAATAAAAAATACAGTCATTCTTAACTAGTTTGAATTGTTAAGTCAGGATATTGGAAAAAAATATATTAAAATTTATCACTTTTAAATATCAGCTTAATAAAACAGTAATATTATTTTTAGAAAAATAAATTAAAGATTTCAAACAAATCAATAATTATATCAAGCTTGTCCACGTTAATTTAAAACATGAAAAAAACAATATAATATAAATTGTTTATAATATAATTATAAGAATAAGTATTGAATTAAATCTGAAAACATTGATATTAAATTCATCACTTAACTGGAAATTTAGTTTGAATTAGATTAAGATTTATCAAATCATAAAAAAAAACACGATCTAAACTAAATTCAATTACGAGATATCCTAATCCAAATAAATAGTCCAAATAACTCTTATTAAATATACACATATCACTTTAGTTTATATAATCAATAACATAAACTTAAAAAAATAAACATCTAACATATAAAAATGAAATTCTTTTTTGACAAGTTGTTTTTATATAATAGTATATATTGATATTTCTTCATTCAAATAAAAACAATTGACAAACACAATATGTTAAACCAGTAAAACTTTACAAAAGAAAAACTCATTTACAGTAAAACAGAAAAAATATAATTTGATTATCATAGTAAAATAAATATCTACTTTACTTTTAAAAATATTATAATAATAATAATGTTATAAGGTAATATGAATCGTTAAAAAACTTTATTTAAGTCAGATAATTGAGTATATTCATATGATCATAATAATTAGCAAAAGAGATCTATTTATATTTTTTCAACGACGCATCTATTAGTTTTCTGAATTATTATTATTATTATCTCTTTTGACAATAATTGTATGATGAAAAATAATTTGCTTTAAAATTATAAAAACACTTGTTTTTTATTGTTGTAATTTATACTATAATAATAAATCTCAAACTATAATAAAGAAAATTATAAAAAAAACAACTATTATAAATATGATATAAAAAACTTTATTATAAAAAGAAAATTGAATATTTAGAATTTGATACCTTTTCTATCAAACAACGGATGGAATGATAGGATTGCAATAACTGGATCAACCGTAGAAGCCAAATATGAGAATAAAATGTCTTCGATCTTGAATTTATCTAACACTATATTAGTTACCAAAAAAACATTTTTTAATTATATTGAATAGGACTTGTATGTTAAATGGTAGCTATGAAAATATGGTGTGTATTCCTTTTTACGTGATATTTGTAAATTAATATATGCACCTTTTAGGTTATCAAGGCACCATAATTTTTTCATATACTTTGTATTATATCGACAAAAAACAAATTATTTTTCAACAAAAAAATATTATATCAGGTAAAAAAAAATTAAACAACTAAAAATCTCTTTAAAAGGGCCAATAATGATTGAAATAGAGACTGCGTCTTTAAATACTGGTCACAAAAAGATCTATTTAATTTGGCCGTTTAAATTAGTTTCTAAAATTTTGGTCATTAAATTAAATTGATCACTCTATGTTACTAGTTTGCCTTGTTAAATTGATTCCTTAGTTTTTAATACTAAAACTAAGTTGTTTTCTGTCTCACGTTAATGGTTTCTTCCTCTATTTAACAAAAACACAAAAGTGTCAAACAATATTTTTTTAAATGTCATTAGGTAAAATTAAAAAAATTATTACTTGTAATTTTCAGTTTTGAAGCAATAATTTATTAAAGTATCTTTTGATTTTTAATAAATCATTGCATTAAACACTGTCATCACAAAACTTATTGTAAGATCTCATTTTCAAGTCTTCTGGATTAAAAAAAAAAAAACTATAATTCTCAATATATATATATATGTATATAAATCAAAATAATAAACGTAAAATTAATAATTAAAAAACTTCTAAAATTATTCTCGTAAAAGTCAGCAAATTATGAATTAGATGGAAGTGTAAAATGGAGGTGTTTGATAGATAGGTGTTGGTAGGAGAACTAAATAGCAACGTAGAAACAGAGACACACAACACACAAACCAAACCTTTTTTTTCTCGGTTTCTCCGCCCCTTCCGTCTCTTTCTTCCTCTTCGTATTTATATTTTTCGATTCATTCCAACGCCTCTGTCCCTCACTCACTTTGTCCAACTTCGATCTCTTCGCTCTTTCACTCTTTCCTTCATTCCATATTTCCATGGCCACCCTTTTCAACCCTCCTCTCACGGCATTTTCCGCCTCCAACAAACTCCCCCTCCCATCACCCATCTCAGGTTTCTTCCAATTATCGATTTTCCAATCTCCCTCTTTTCTTTTTTTCACTATTTTACTTTTCCTCACTGAAATGTTTTATCTTTGTGTTTTTTGATGATTCAGCCAGGAAAGGACAGATCTTTGTTGTCAGATCTGATGCGAGGACGAACCACCTCCTCGCAAGAGGAGCTCACAAGTCTCGGACTCAGAAGCTGCTTACTAATGCGGTTGCGGTAAGTTATTTGTGGCAATCCCTTAGTTATTTTTAGTTTAATTTAGGATTCATGAGATGTAGCGTGCATGGTGTTTGTTATAATGCCGTTGATAAGCTTCTGGGTTGTTTGCAGACTAAGGCAGATAGTTCTACATCATCACAAACCGGGTAAGTTTATTTCTGCTATCACTTTCTGTCACTCTTACAGGCTTTTTTATTTTATTTTATTTTATGTTTTAAATTAGTAGTGTTTGCAACACCATATGCAGTGTGTTATGCCATGAAACTAAGTTAATATGTTTATCCGTTTTGGCTGGTGAATTTACCTCTTTATTTAATTACCCTGGTGCTAATGCTATCATAATTAGGACAGTCTAATTCATTTTGCATAAGACCCACGTGAATTTCTTAAATAAGTTGACTTGCTTGTCACTTTCAAAATGATTTTGTGCTTATTTAACCACCAGTAAAAAGGCTGAGCGCTGTTAGATGTTTACTAATTTTAGGAATAGATATTAATTTTATGCGGCTGTTTTTTTAGGAACAGATAATAATTTCATGTTGACTGTTTTTGTTAGTCCGTGTTTTTCCTTTGTACATGAAATGGGTTATAGGTGTGAATTTTGCATTGAGAATGCAAGTGTATTTGCATTCATCTATACTGTATCACAACTACTAGGCAACCCCATATTAATGCTAATTTTATTTGTTTTTGTAGTTGATTTTGGAGCACTTAAAAGGGTGTTTAGTAGCTACTTTATTGTTTTGGGTGTTTGATTTTAATGCAAAAAAATCTTTTTTGCATTTTTCTGACCTTTTCTTAGTCTGATGAAATTAGGTCGTATAACCAAAGTATAAGTTTGGAACTATGATAAAGGTTGGTTGGCAAGTAACATTTACGTGACATTTACGTGACATTTAATCTTGAATCGTGGTTAATAAATTATTGGTTGAACTTTCTAAAAGCGTGCTTTGGCATATGTTGTATGCTCTTATTGCCTGTATTAGTTGTAGAAATAGGATGAGATGATGCCAAATGATGATGAAATTGACTAGATATGCACTTGACTCTCAGGCATGAACTTCTCCTCTTTGAGGCCCTACGAGAAGGTTTGGAAGAAGAAATGGAGAGGGATCCTCGTGTATGTGTCATGGGTGAGGATGTCGGTCATTATGGTGGATCTTACAAAGTGACCAAGGGCCTAGCACCTAAGTTTGGGGACCTCAGGGTTTTGGACACCCCTATTGCTGAGAATGCCTTCACAGGCATGGGCATTGGAGCTGCCATGACTGGTCTGAGGCCAATTGTTGAGGGCATGAACATGGGTTTTCTACTTCTGGCATTCAACCAGATCTCCAACAACTGTGGCATGCTCCATTACACTTCTGGAGGCCAGTTTAAAATACCAATTGTTATCCGTGGACCTGGTGGAGTTGGGCGGCAACTAGGGGCTGAGCACTCTCAGCGTCTTGAGTCATATTTTCAGTCAATTCCTGGAATCCAGATGGTTGCATGCTCAACTCCTTACAATGCCAAGGGCTTGATGAAAGCTGCTATCCGAAGTGAGAACCCTGTGATACTTTTTGAGCATGTGTTGCTTTATAACCTCAAGGAGAGAATTCCTGATGAGGAGTATGTATTATCACTTGAAGAAGCTGAGATGGTTAGGCCTGGGGAGCATGTCACAATTTTAACCTATTCCAGAATGAGGTATCATGTCATGCAAGCTGCCAAGACATTGGTGAACAAGGGGTATGATCCTGAAGTAATTGACATAAGATCTCTGAAACCATTTGACCTTTACACAATTGGAAATTCAGTGAAGAAAACTCATCGCGTGTTAATTGTTGAAGAGTGTATGCGCACAGGTGGAATTGGTGCTAGCCTGACAGCTGCTATTACTGAAAATTTCAATGATTATTTGGATGCTCCTATTGTATGTTTATCCTCTCAGGATGTGCCAACGCCATATGCAGGGACATTGGAGGAATGGACCGTGGTTCAACCTGCTCAGATTGTAACAGCAGTCGAGCAGCTCTGCCAGTAATTGATGAAAAAGTCAGTTCCAATAAGGATATGGTTCTGATAAAGCTATAGCTTGAACCTGCTTTACAAGTTTCCCATTTCCTCCTTTTCTTCTTTCTCTTCCAAGTCCCACCCATGACCTAAGCCTTTTTATTTAATTTTGGCCTTTTGCATTTTTTTCATAAAACATTTACAATTCTCACCCAATCTGAGGTAGTATCAATTAGTTCATCTGCATCATTATAGTGGCTACGATCTTGTTAGACTGGCAACTCGTATTTCTGGTATGCGTTGAACCCACCGCAAATTCTTATTGTAGGCCTATTTTGTAAGAGTGCTATTATTCATACAACATACTTTTTATGACATTTTTCTCTAACTGTCTTTATTCATCACATCACCTATCTTCTCACACACGTCTCTCTGTTAGAGTACAACTATCAGTTCTCATTTTGAAACCACTTGTATGGATGATACGGTTTGTTTTCATGGTTGTGAATTTAATGAAAGTTTATAAATGATATATAAACAACACACGATTGCAGCACTCTTTGATGATTACATTGTTTGTTATTTTTCATGTTAGGTGTTCGTCCATTCAAATGTTCACGTCAATGTTAAGTTTTGTAACTTTTTTAGAAAACTAAATTTATCAAAATTTGAACTTAAACCATAAGAATGATTATCCACTTATCATTAGTTTTTCGATTTGGGATGGTCTTTGACGCGTTACAAGAGAGTTAGTGATAACCACAATGATAACGATGGATGTGACAATAATCAAAGTGATATGATAGCGAAAATAGTGATAACACTAGCTGTTGGTTTTTTGACAATAACTAAGGTGATATGATAGCGAAAATAGTGATAACACTAGCTGTTGGTTTTTTGACAATAACTAAGGTGACGAAGGGCAAGATATGCTTTATGACGGAAAGTCATTTAATGACTAGTATTTTTTTAACTAAATATTGAATACCCAAGATTTATGACTTGGTTGCCAACCTTTGCTAATAAATACTTTTTAATCTACAAAATATAAAACTATTGAAGTATGAAGGATGTTGCGAGTTTGGGTTGAGCGACACGCATATTTGGTGTTGTAGACATATGTCATATGGGATATGTTTGATATATCTTGTCTTCTTGTAAGTGTCTAATTAAAATATTATCCAAGCATATACCTTAATAATATTAAAAAATATACAATGTGAAATATTTAATGTCGAAATAGTTAAACAATTCAGTAAGAAAATATGTATTGAAAGAAGTTCTCATTCTTAAGGCTAAACACGAATCCCTAAAATTATTTGCTAAAACAATTAGGAGTTATTTCAATTTTAAAATCTGATGTACTATAATTTGTTCCGAAACAACGTGTAACTTCAACTCCTACTGTTGAGTCGTATTTTGATCTCTATTACTCTGTATTTTTAATCCAGTTTATATAAATATCAGTTTTATTTTAGTTTGGTTTTGGTCATAAGTCTTGGTGTAACTTTTCCAACACTAAGTCAGGATAGTCTTAATATTCAAAGGTAAACATTTATATAGAATTATTCACAAGTGTTTTTAATTGGAATTACCTTCTCATTTATACTAATTTTTATATATTTATACTTATACAAAATTGTACAGAAGATCCAAATAAATCCTAATTATGGTTTTAAAATATATTTAGATATAATTCAACTACTTAATCATTCTTAATTATTTGAGGAGCACATGTCACATACATCTATCTTAAATTAGGATAACACAATTGATTTAATTAGGATGTATCTCAGTTGAAGATTATTTCACTATTCTCACTCCGCATACTACACAATTGAAAACAAAAATTAAAATTGTATAATGTGATTAATAAAATAGAAAATCTTAGCAACCATAAATAATCTTTCATGTTCTCTTGAAAGATGTAATTAGTTGAAAATTACCTTCCAATTAAACATAATTTAATTCTTTGTTGTTTGGAAAATCTATTTAAGTTAAGAAATTAAAGAAAAGAGTGTAGTATTTAATTTTATCCATTTGAACCTAATTTTTACAATTCAAGACAACTCAATTAATATTTGTCAGGAAAGAAAATATTTTTTTATAAGAAGTTTAATATTTAATTGTCAATTATTACTTTTGGTTAAAACATTGTAGTTATTAATCTCTTAACTAGACTAGAAGAACACTGGGTTGGAAGCTTTATATTTTGTTTGGTACATTGTGAGCAAGTTACATGAACATAACGCGTGAAGCAGTTCAAGTTTAGATGAGTGGAGATTAATCTTTGTCTCTCTTCACTGTTTTGCTTTTCTCAAGTGATAGTGATGAATAGAATAAAAGGTTTGGTAGACCCTAAAACACTAGAGCGTGGTGACCACCGCCATTGCATATTGTTGTAGTGGCTGTGCATTTTTTGTGAGGCGTGTGAAACCAGCAACCCCAATAGCGCGTGGTTTTGTCTGTATGAATCTGCACTACTGGCGTCATGTTTGCCACACAATAATCAAATCTTTCCTTGATCATAACAATCATCAAGAACGGGTCATCCTCTTCTCTCAATCCCTATATTCTTGTGCTAAAAAGCAAAGTCTGCCGCTCAATCTCATCTTCTCTTTCTCCCCAACCTCTTAATTACTTCCTTGATTCTCTCTTACAAGTTTTTGTTTTTTGTCCACTTCATTTTTCCCTTTTTGTTGTGTTATCTTTGTGTGTTTGGCTCCAGTGTTTCTTGCCACCTTCATAAATTTCGGGTTGTCTTTATCTTAGTAAGATAGTTTAAGGGTAATTGCTAGCTTTTGTATTTCTGGTCTTGTGCACTGGAATTTCATATATTGTTGAGATTTTTATCTACTGTTCCTGAGGTGTTGTGTCTGGTGGGCCTTGAATAGGGAAATTTGCAGTTGGGTGCAAATTAAGAATTTTGGGGTTACCTAAAGTTACCATCTTGATGAATCCCATTTGGTAAAGGTGTTAGCTTTTGATTGAGAGGGCATGTCCCCGTGTTTGTGATGTGTGAAATACTTTTGTAAAGTTGGAGATTTTAAGGAGAATTTTGTTTTAGTTGTATCAGACATCAGCTTTTAGATCGTTGTGGTGGAGGAATTAGTGCTTCTTTTCTTTATCGTGGATTTGATTTGGGGGATTCCTTTTATTTGTCCCAAAAATCTGAGGGAATTACTTCAAGTAACTTTGGAATAGATTCTTAACCCCCTGATTGAAAATTGGGTGTCACTATTTGGTTGGATATTGTTCCAACCCATCTGAGAAAACAAAAGCATGAACTAGAAGTTTTCCAATCAAAGAAGGTAAAAGTTTTAGTATTTATCAGGGGTTTTTCTAGCTGTATATTTGACATTTAAAGATGCAGCGTGTTAGATTTTCATCTCAACAGGCACCAGTACACAAACTAGGGGATCCTCAAATGACATTATCTCCTAAGTTTAGGTTAGCGGCGGTCCAATCCTCCTTGGCAAATCCATCACCTGAGTTAGAGCTTTCTCTGAGAGAGGAACCCTTAATTCCTAGCCTTCCTGATGATGTTGCTCTCAATTGTCTTCTCCGGGTTCCAGTTCAGAGTCACTCATCTTGTAGAGCTGTCTGCAAGAGGTGGCATATGCTACTTGGCAACAAAGAGAGGTTTTTCACCAACAGGAAGCAATTTGGTTTGAAAGACCCTTGGCTTTTTGTATTTGCCTACCATAAGTGCACTGGGAAGATCCAATGGCAGGTCCTTGACCTCACACACTTTTCTTGGCATACTATCCCTGCAATGCCTTGTAGAGACAGGGTTTGCCCTCATGGTTTTCGGTGTGTTTCGATCCCCCGTGATGGCACGCTGTATGTTTGTGGTGGCATGGTGTCTGATGTGGATTGCCCTCTTGACTTGGTGTTGAAATATGAGATGCAGAAGAATAGGTGGACTGTGAAGAATAGGATGATCACTGCTAGGTCTTTTTTTGCTAGTGGAGTGATCGATGGGATGATTTATGTAGCTGGGGGAAATAGTACTGATCTTTATGACCTAGATTCTGCTGAGGTGTTGGATCCTCTCAATGGGAGTTGGCGCCCTATTGCCAACATGGGAACAAACATGGCATCTTATGATGCTGCTGTTCTCAATGGGAAACTTCTTGTGACTGAAGGGTGGTCGTGGCCTTTTTATGTCTCTCCAAGAGGCCAGGTCTATGATCCTACAACTAATAACTGGGAAACTATGCCTGTTGGACTCAGAGAAGGGTGGACAGGCTCCAGTGTAGTTGTTTATGGCCACTTGTTTGTTGTTTCTGAGCTTGAAAGAATGAAGCTAAAGGTATATGAACCTGAAACTGATTCCTGGGAAACCATAGAAGGGCCTCCTCTGCCTGAGCAAATATGCAAGCCATTTGCTGTGAATTCTTGTGATTGTCATATTTATGTTGTGGGTCGAAATCTTCTGGTTGCTGTTGGCCATATCTCTAGACTGAAACCAAAAGAAAGTTGTAAGGAAAAATGGAACTTCAGTGTTCGATGGCATGTGATTGATGCGCCAGAATATTTGTCTGATCTGACTCCTTCAAGCTCTCAGGTGCTGTTTGCTTAGTTTTTCATTATCCTGTAATATTATGCTTCGAATGTTGTATGAATAAAATGTAACTACTATAATTATTATAGGTTTAAAAGTTGTAATAGCTGTGTGAAGCAACAGTTTAATCAGTTTTTGAATGTATCAGTGATAGTGTCTTCTTATGGTTGCTTGGACAGTGCTAGTTGTACATCAATATTTACACTATTTTCTCCTTAATGGATGTCTCTTTGGTTTCATTACACTGTTAGTAATTCTAGTTTTATTTGTCTCCAAAATCGTATCATGCAACATTTGAAAGGTAGAAGCAGGTAATACTTATTTGTATAAAGCGTTTTTGTTTATCAATCGTTCAGTTGCTCTACCTGACCATAAAAAATCAAAGTGGTGGATCCTGAGACTCTGTAATATAATAATGTTAGAAGAATTAATTTGTATAAGAGGAGAAGAAATATTCGTGGAGTTCGCATATCAAAGGCTGGTAGATTATGGGGTTATAGATTTAACACTTTTAAAGAGTTTCATCTGTTCTTTATTACTGTTCAGTTAACTTAGACATATTTCAGTTTTGTCTATACATGTGATGTCACTTTCAAGTGAATTTCGGTATTCGTTCCAACGTTGTGTGTGTGCACTGTGGTTGTCTCTCCTCATTCTGTCCCTTATGAAGATTTCAGTTGTTTGTTTTCATATCGATCTTCTATTCCAAAGACGAACTCTATCTTTATCACCCTGTTTCTCTTGATGGTAGTCACTGTCAAAGGATGAAAAATCTGATTTTTGATTTTGGGATCGCATCTGTTTGATGTATAAGAGGAAGGTGATCCAATCCAAATGGTGTGCAAGTGGAAGGAGTGGTTTGCATGTAATGGTCAGGGCAAGTTGACCAGTGTGTGAACATTGTGGGTAAGTGAGATGCACGCAAAGCTTCATTGGAATTTGGTGGGCACGTACTTAATGCTATGCAATGAACGTTCTTCCAATGCAACATTTAAGGCTACCTGAAAAATGAAGATTGCTTGTTTTGAGGGACTTTCTTTGCATAAGTTTTGTTGAATTATTAAATCAAAGGCTACTTTTGTTGTGTAATTAGAATATCTTCCATTTGCTGAAGTATTTATTGGTCGAAGATTTTTGAAGAAAATTTCTCTGCATCGTTGAAGAATGAAGGTTTAGCATAGCCACAAAACAGTGTGCAATTGGGTCCCTTGGATTTGTTGTGGCCACAAATTATGAGGTAGTTTGGTTGCTGAAAGTAAATGCCATTCTTTGGGGCTGAACTGAGTTTTACTGTACATGATTAATGCAAAGCACATTCAAAATTGGTTTAATGTGAGAAGAATCTGATGGAGGTTAATTTGGTGAGAGTTTGAAACTGTTGGGGTATTTATGGAGCAGATTATGCACTAATCGAGTTTAAAGCAAATTCTAAGTTGGTCCAACCCCAAGTAATTTTATTTTTAGTAGTTGAATACATAAATAAAAAGTATATTGTTAGCACTCTTCCTGTTAAATATAAAGCAATTTATCTCAGTTCAGAGTACAGCATAAAAAATATTCAAAATTGACAACTTTGGGCATATTCCACAAAAAATAACACACAAAAATTAACATAATTATTTGTCTATTTTGTCATTCCATTTCTTCGTTTTTTACGTTAATTATTATTTTTCAATTGAAAAACGAAGACGAACAGCGTCTTAAATTATTTGAGTATCACAAAAATTAATTCGTAAATTATTTTTTAACTTCTAATTAATAAACCAAATAAAATAAAAAACTTTTTCTTTTTTAGAAAGTTTCTTCTAAAATGTATTATATGTTTATAGAAAACGTGTTCTAGAAATTCTATTCTAAAAATTCTATTATGAAAATTGTTTCGGAAATTATATTCTGAAAATCACATTCTGAGAATTCCAGAAAGCTTGTTCCTACGGATTTCTAGATCAAATAATTCGAAAGTCACCTTTACAAAAGGTAAAATATTATTTTAAAATTATTTGGGTGCATTTAGTAATTCTAGGGGTGCCGAAGAAAAAAACAGATTAGGCCGCAGTACTGGCCCAGTAAGAACCCGCAAAACATTTATCCGTTGCTTGGTAGTTTAGTTTCGTTTAGGAAGTTGACAATGATCATTAATCTCTGTAAAAACAAGAAGTTTGAGAAGAAGAGAGAAAAAGAGTGAAAGGAAATGGGTGCGATAACAAGCGCGGTGATAGCTGTGGTGGGAGTGCTTTTGGGCTGGATCACAATAGAGATAGCGTGTAAACCTTGTCTTGAAAAGGGTCGTGAAGCCATCGATCGAAGTCTCAATCCAGATTTCGATCCCGACGACGATGAAAGCACCGCCATTCGCGCCCCACTCAATCCCCCCGCCGCCGCTTCCTCCGCCGCCGTCAAATCCGTTTGAAATTTGATGACGCTTCTCGCGTTTTCGCCTGGTATTCAATATCTGTACCCAAAGTGTTTTCTTCTTCTTCTTTGAGAGCATTAAATGAAAAGACTGATTTTTTTAATCTGGGGTGGATCTGTGTTGTTTGTCTGAGAATGAAATGGCGAGTTTGGGGTATTAACTCTGTTTGATGTTTACTGAATAATAGACTGTGGATGTTGTAATTTACCTCAAGCATGGTGGCTGGTAATGTATTGTTTTGTTTTGATAGTGTAAATTGCATAAGTTTGTTAAATGGGATTGGAATTGGATAAATTGGTGAGAATTGAAATTAAATGGTTGGCTTATAAAACTATTTAATTTCTACTGAAGCCAGCTTCATTTTTGTTTGGACAAATAAAATGGTGATATAATCTGAGTGTAAGGAGCATATTATGAAGCACAATTAAGTTATATGAGTACCAATGTTGAACTACCCCTTCCACTGGCTCTGAAACTCAGCCTTTTATCTCCTGCTAGCATAGGTACAGATTGACCTTCCTATAGTTGTGGAGAGGGTGATACTACTCTATGATATTCAGATTGTCGGTGGTGGATGACATTTTTTGTTTCAGTTTGTTTTTCTTTACAATTTTTCAAAAATCTATAGTTATTGTACTAGGTATCATATTTCCTTTAAGTTTTGTTTCAACTGTAAAAACACAATGATGCAACTGATTCCAGCTTTAAAAAGTGAAAGGTTTTAAGATTGAGAAGAAAATTATGAAAATAAGTTACTTAAATTAAAGCACAACATATTTATTAATGAAATGTATTAAAATTTTTATTTTTAAAATTATAATTATATTTAATTAAAAAATTTCAAATGTAGTTTATGAAATAAGAGATATAGTCAAATTAGCATACTGTGTGTTAATTTAAAATTATTTAACATTAAGAAATAGTATTTGAAAAAATAAAAATAAATTAAATTAGATAATACAAGAAAAATCGTGGCATGATGAGAAAAAAATAAACTTAAAATGCTGTTTCAAGTGTTGGGGATTTATAATATTGAAGCGCATAAATTTTCATAAAAAACAATTATATCTGAATATTTCAAAATTAAAATGATTACATATGTAGATTATAAAAGAATTTTCAATTGGAATAACTGATATTTAAAGAAGAGTTGACATAAAGCTTGCGAATTGTAGATCAGAAACCCGAGAGGATTTAATAGACATAAAATTATTACACCATCGTTAATTAGAAATAATCCTTTAATGAGAAAATAAAAAACAATCAATACAACTCGAAAACCATTTCACATTGTAATGAAATAGATAATGATATAGGAAAACTTTATACCGTCAATATATTATTGTTTATTTTACTTTCTAGAATAGTAATTTGATTTTCCTTCTTACGTTTTGGAGCACGCAAGTAATTAAACTCGAGCAATTTTCCTGTCAGCTAAAAGGAACTGAAGAATTCCAAAATAAAAAAATAGTCGTTGAAAACGAAAAGTCAAGATTTAAAACCCCTTTGATAAACATTTCACGCAGTTTTAAATCAACATAAAAATTCAGAAAAAAAAAATCCAAGAGGAAAGAGGACAAGCTCTTTATTTTTTATCAATCTTATCAGGAAAAAAATGACCAACAATAAATAAATAAAACAGTACAAAGATCACAATTAGGTCTCCGTTCCTGCTGCTACCTGTGAGCAAATATTTTGGTGTACAGCACAATAAAAAATACAACGTTGGCATGCGCGCATGGTTGGAGAAAAAAACTGGTATAGTTCAGCATTTAATTATACTTTAACTTCTTTTATCTTTTTTAATTCTTAAACTTAAAGATTAATGAATAATCTATCCAGTGTTAGAGGTCTAAGAACAAAGAAAGCAATGTATGAAGCAGGGGAAAACTATCACCTCAGTCAATGAAGAAGCTTGTTAATCACCAATTCTTTCGAATTTCTCTATCATTTCCTGGAACAATTTTGAATTTTCATCTAAATGAAAAGAAATTCAAGGGGTAGAATATGCTTTACAATTAAAGTACAGTTGTCCATAAATGAAGGGAAAGAAAAATAGAGGACTGGGGAGAATCCTTCGTTACTGTACATATATGACAAGGGAGTAAACATCGAGCTTTACCCACGTCATTAAACAAAAGAAACTTTAAAATGTGAAACTAAGTAAAATAAACTACGCCAGATAATTGTATATTTGAGGGTTGTTCTTGTCCCTCTCCAGATACTCCCTGTCAATCAGGCTTTCGATCCTTTTCTTCAAGTCCGCTGGTTTTATTGGAAATTTGAGCTATTCACACAAAAACAAATCACTTCCTCAAATCAGTATAATTCTAACAATCAGGTAGTAAACAGTCAGCAACATAAGAAAGCGGAATGCATCTTAGAACTTTATCATAATTAATCACTCACGGAATTAACACTTATAAGAAGAAATATAAATAATAATGAAATAAGTTTTCCCAATATGCTAAAATTAGTTTATTAGTAGAAAATTCTCTTATTAGTTCTTCCAAAATTAATTTTTAATTCATTCATAAAATAACTTTAACTTCTGAACAAACTTATTTCATTTTTATTGTTTTATGGAAAAAAAAAATACTTGAACCGGTCTTTAATCTATGATAACAGTATAGCATACCCAAGACCCATTGTTTTGACACGGAACTAATGGGGAATTCACAGACCCTACTTGAATTAAATAACCGAAAGGTAATGTCGTCACCTGTCGAAAGAGTTCGGTAATGAGAAGAGTATGACTAAGCACTTTCCTAGTCTTCATTATCCTCACAATAGCAGCATCAACCTGCAGAGAACCGTGCCAGCAACGAAAATATGTTACATCGTAATTATCATTACATGTCTAGTACATAGGCACTAGCAACACCTAGGTAGCTTGGATACCTGGACATATAGCATAATATTGATAGTCTATAATACGATGCCCAACCAAGGCATCTTCCTTCGATGGGTCAATCAGTAATATTAGATATACAACTTCCAATATCTAAATTATCATTTCCCAATTTTGTTAACATAACCAAAAATCAAATATTATATTTATATCACAATTCATTTCACAATTAACTTTATGACTGACTTTTAATGGTACGACCACGCATACAAGTTTCTTATGGATTTAAGGCCGTCATATTCCTTTGTGCATTAGTGCTCTGTTGTCTGAGCAAAGCGTGGAGGGCTTTTGAGAAAAGAAAATTGACCTGATACTGACGGTCTTGGAAAACTCTTTCAGTGGTGCTTGTGTTCTCCTCCACCGTCTCCTTCAACTGAATTGCATTCACCTGCACTCCCCAACACCATATTAGTTAGGAAAAGAATTTCATAATCATTAGTTAGAGGAGGGATAAAAACTACGGTAACTGCAACCAAAAACGTAAATGAAGTTTGAGATTCACTTAATCCGATCCCTAATTAATGCTCCTATGTATTGGGTATGATACCTTTATACGGTACAGAGGAGCTGTAAATCCTTCATTAAAAACAAATGAGTCATCATCCTCCACATCTCTACCCTTTGGCAACTGTTGCATGTTCAACAAAAGGAATCAAAATTAGAAATTAAAAAGAACCTATAACTGTAAAAACAAAATCATAAACTGGTTATCCTACAAATGATTACAAGCACACCTTTTGTAGGACACGAACTTTCCCACAGGCAAGTGATTGCAGAGTCCTTCTCAGTTCCTTGTCCTCAATACCAGTAGAGTCCTTGATATCTTGAAAACTTAGTTTCTCAGCATCATTGAATAACATCAGAACAACAGTCTGAGCACAACCAGACATACAGAATTAATAACAGAAAAATGTGTGCAACACAAGATGGACTACTATAAAACTGAAAACATATAAAATAAAATAATGGTTTTTAAGAGGCCAACCTGAAATAGGGAGACCGCCAGCTCCTTTTTCCCTTTAGGAAACTCTGCCTTTAAGACACAGTGACCTAATGAATTTTGCCACATCAGACGTCTTCCACTGTACTTGCTTAGATAGAACTCTTTGAAAATATCCTGAAGAAAGAATAAGGGAAAGGAAAGGACCGTGTCACGTAAGTCACTTAAAGTATCAAGGACGCCAACAATTAAAAGAACATTTATGGTGTATGCTGAACCTGGTAAACGTTCAATTCATGAGGAAGTCTAACATCCATAGGTGGATATGTTGGCCAGTACCTACACCCATCCAATAATTCCAATTAGATTCACTGAAAAAACAGAAGCAAAACAAATTATCAATAAAAAAAAAGGGAAAACACAGTTTACCCAGTTGTCAAGACATGAACACTCATTTCAATCCCTGATGGGAGTTTTGTCCTAGCCTGGGATGACTGTTTGAAGGACTCATTTATTTCTTTTGATAATTCAATGTCCTGAATCAGAAAAAGAAAACATAAGTTATAAAAAGCAATGGATAGAAAAGCTATATTAAAGCATGAAGTTTGTCAGATCATCATAAAGTAGTTGTACAAAACTATATGATCATCAGTTATTAGCTTTTAACGTTTAAGATACATGATTTTTCAGATTCATGTATCAGTTAATAGTTTTTTATCTATTGCTCTGTAAAGATTTTAATTATAATCAACTCTGGAATGTGTATAAATATACAATCTGCGGGGTGCTTCTATATTCGAGCATTTCATCACTGTCTTTAACTTCGTAACACTGCAGGTTCGATCCTGCTCAATTTCCAAGAGCTCTCCAATGCCATGATGCATACTCATCCAAGTCCTGAAAGCTGGATCGTCCACTATAAACCACTGATTCAAGCTGTTTGTACTGTTCACACCACTATTATTTTAAGACCCCAAATTCATTCCAACTACCAAGCCTGATGGATTTGGAAGCAACTTAGGATACATGAATGATCAGATTCATGTATCAGTTTGAGACTTTTCATCTACTGCTTTTTAATCGTAATTAGTTCTAGAATGTTTACATAAATACATAATCTGACAAGTGTTTTGTTACTCAATAGCATTTCACCAATATCATAGTACTCAACTAAACCCAAGCACACAAAGTAATATATGGACTTTCATAAAGAAAGATACGAAATCTTTGTCCATTTCAGGGAGTTCAAAAATACATTTAAATGAGTGATGGGTCATTTGATGTGTCACATATGCGGTAAATGCTCATTTGACAGAATGAAATCCACTAAATAATTTATGCATATTATTGCAACGCTATAGATTTTATACATGCAAAGAAGTACAGATTGCGAGAAGAGTAATTTTCTGAACCATTTTTAGTGTCAAATATTGTTTATTGCCTTTTTAATTAGAATTACAATAAAATTGATTAGCAATAGGATTTCAGTTGATTGAAATGAATAGTTTCCATGGGTATTCACAAGCCTATGAACATGATTTTATACAACTAAATTCTAGATAAAAAAAGACTAACAAATTCTAATTGATCCTGTATCAAAATAACTAGGAAAGCTTAAACCATTGTCCTAATTACAGAGACTAGGAAAGCCGAACATTATAATAAATCATCTAATGATCAAGAAGACTAATGAGAAGGAAATAACCTATAGTTTAACAATAATCAACAATTTCATATGATTAAAAAGGAACTTACAAATCGATATCCAAGTTCAACAGTACTGTTGAATCTTAAATGTAACCAAAAAACTCTAACCACGTTCAAATTCTCAATGAACTTTTTAGTTATTTTGAAATGAGTTTAATTCAAATAAGAATGAGGTTTAATTCAAATATGTGTACCTTAAACATCCCTTCTAGTTTGTTAGTGAACTGGCTGCCACACTCGGTCTTCAACTGTATTAACAAAAGAAAAGGGTTGATATTACTAAAATTTGTACGAGAAACCATTTGATTATTTCAGAAAGTAAATAAGAAAACCCCTAACCTTGGAGATCATAGATTTCTCGGCATCAATAGAAGCACTCTTTCCTAACAGCAGTCTTTTTGCAAGATCTTTCTTATAAAATGCCTCAAAGACATCCTTGCCCTTTAACAACAAAATGTCAAGTAATCTTGCCAATATCAGTATGGAAAAGAAAGATCAGTAGAAGTGCATGATAGCATCATGAGCATAAACAAAAAAAAAAAATACAGGGAATAAGGTATAATTGTTAGCTACTCCACCAATGAAACATCAAACATACCTGTATGAACCTGAATAAAACCAGGACTTTATCAAGTGTGCCCTCTAACTCTTCTTCTGAAGTTCCCTTGTTACCTGCACGAAGTTTCTCATCCAAAAACTTGGCAATCAACTCGGCAGGTCGGTTCTGGCGAGGGAAAAAAATAGGAAAGCAGTTAGTTGATAGCAAATCACACGTAATATAAATCCCACGTACATGTAAAACATAAAGACCTAAGCGGAAAACACATCTTCACAAGCCCTCTAATGGACAAAATATAGTATGATTATCAACAGCTTATACAGATACTCAATCACAAGAATGGGAATGGCCAAAATTGGAATTTTTAAGCTTAGAACACAAGGTAAAAGATATGCCAAAAATCATTTAGCCTTACGAGCTAGCCGCAAAGTGAGAAACAAATAGCACAATAAATTTGCTTAGCATTATATATATATATATATATATATATATATATA
>Ga0099825_1001735_pt1 | contig 28253 bp, 14 predicted proteins | sample SiratroredBW_FD_76838 | JGI IMG/M metagenome (GOLD analysis project Ga0099825, IMG submission 76838) | Root nodule microbial communities of legume samples collected from California, USA - Siratro red BW | ecosystem: Host-associated > Plants > Roots > Nodule | place: USA: California | collected...
ACACACACACACACACACAAATATATATATATATATATATATATATATATATATATATATATATATATATATATATATATATATATTGAGAGAGAGAGAGAAAAGGTTTAGGGTATTGGTACTTTAGAAACTCACTTGGAAGGTCTTGAAGTTTGGTGGATATACTGATTGTTTGACTTTGAGCTTTCTCCTACTTTTGACTTGGATTTGTAATATGCGAGATGTTCATGCAAGATTAAGACTAGGCACCAAATTAAAGGATACACTATCAATGTAAAACGTTTATGAAGAACCCAAATTGTGCCAAAAATACTAAAACAACAACTAAACTATGACAAATAGCAAAACACGAACAATCTTTTCCTCCAAATTTCCAATACACGTCTTCTTGAAAGATTAAAACAAGTTTACTTACTGTTTTTCAACGTATCAAATGTTACTAAACACAGAATAAATCAAAGCAAAGAATATCCCTAAACAGAAAATGTCTAGAATATTCTTCAACACGGGGGCATGTCTGGTGGTGGTGCTGGTAATGTTTCATTTGAAGCCTTTCCATCCTTCACAATGAACACTGTCTCCATGCCCCAAGCTTGGTGGCGTTCTAGATGGCAGTGCATGAACCATACTCCTGCAATTTAAAGGGATGCAGTTCATGCAACAAAAATAAGTGTACATTAAGAAAATAAAAAATGGAAACTAAGAATTATGTATACACACACACAATAGTATCCCATGCGACTTACCAGGATTGCTAGCCACAAACCTAACAGCAGCCCAGCCATTCACAGGCACAATCACTGTATTCAAAAAAGGAGGATCAATGAGATTGAAATTAACAGGGTCCTTGCTTTGGTTGAAATTGCCTAAACCATATCCAACGACATGGAAACTGAACCCATGGAGATGCATAGGATGGTCTATCCCAGAAACAACGTTTGTTCCTTGGAATACAATTTCAACTGTTGCACCATAGTTCAGCACGTTAACCCTAGTCCCTTGCTTTGGTATATTCAATGTCAAAGGCAAAAAGTCTGCAGTGAAGTTAAATATAGAGGGTGGGAATCTGGGAAATCCCGTTTTGTACACCCCATTGATATGGTAGTAATAAGCTTTTAGAATGTCAACGGTGGGGGTGTCAAAACTTATGTTGTTCATGCTAGCAGCAAAAATGGTTCCATTTGGACCCTGGCAGGTTCTGCCATTAGGGCATGGCAAAGTATTAACAGAAATAGTGGTCACTATTTGAGTTCTGATGTCTGTTGGAACCGGGCGGGGGTATCTCTCAGGTAAGCCTCTCAAGCTTGTAAGGAAGTCAAGAGCTGCACGTGTGTCATTAAAGTTGGGAAGGTAAGGTAATGAAGGAGATGAAGATGGAGTGTAATTGGCACTGTATTCCACTCTACCAGTGGTTGTGGTGTTATCAAAAGCAACACCAACCCCACTAGAATATGCCCTTGCCGCCAGATAATAATGATTAGGTTCTTGATTGGCTTCCAGCAACACATCCATTGTTTGTCCGGGTGATATGAAAATGTAATCCCTTGTCAATGGCTTGGTGAACAAACCGTCAGCTCCAACAACAGTGAGCTTGTGCTGGGAAACAGAAAAGAACAGAATGAGATTCATTGCCGCGTTAACAACACGGAGATGATAAGTCCTGCCTTGCTCTACATTTAGCTTGAACGTTTCTGCCATTGAGCAAGGGAAGAGATCCCCGGGTTGACCATTTATAGTGAGAGCATCCGATATGTTTGGAGCTCCTCCAGTTTCAATGGATTGAGTGAAGACCTCATTGACATCACTATTCCACCATTCTCCTGCATATCAATGAATAAGTATATTTTTCAACCATGTTTCTATCAGTATGTTCTAGCTATTTCGACCAAATCAAAAGGAGGCAGAACAACGTTTTTCATACCGAATATAATGGGAATCTCTGCATGAGGTTGGGGAAAAGGGTAGGGAGTATTGATGGTTGGATAAATAAAGATAAGCCCATGGACAGTGGCTCTTGCCCAGTCACTATGAGCATGCCACCATACAGTCCCTTCTTCAGTAGAGAAAACCAACTTTTGTCTGAATTTTCTTCCAGGTTGGATGGGGCACTGAGTGATGTATGCAGGACCATCTGTCCATGGGTTCCTTGGTTGCTTCACTCCATGCCTGTCCATAAATCAGTTATAGTTAGCTATGCATTTGATTGAAAGTTTTATCAAAATGGTTGAGATTGGAAATTCAATACCAGTGTAAAGTGATATTGGAGTTGCCCTTGTTATAAACATTAACGAAGATTGTTTCTCCTCTGTGGACTCTGATAGTTGGCCCTGGAAATTCTCCATTCACAGTCAATATGCTTCTTGTGGAACACAGTCTTGTGTACTGGGCCTCTCTCACCTGCAAGTTAATCAAACTGATTAGTTAATTATTTATTAAGATTTATTTGTGAATAAATATGTGCTCAATGTATAAATATTCTAAATTATAAATTTAAAAAAAAAAATACAATAACACCCTTCGTGAAAAAGAAGTTATGCATAAATAAATAGTACAATAAAAAAAACAAACCATAAAAATAATAATAGTTTAATGAACATGTTAATGTAAAAGGTATATATATTGTCAACTATAATTACAAATTATTATTAGCATAATTTTTATAAAATAATTATTGCAATGGTAAAAAAATATAAGTATATAATTAAAAAAGCTTGATTTTGCATTACATGTATTATTTATTAAAAATATTCATCATTTCTTTTAACTCCTTCATCATCCATTCACAATATTAAAAATATAATTATTTAATCACGAAGTATTATTTTTCAAAAATATATTCACAAACGTTATTCATAAAACAGCATTTCACCAATTTCTGCAACAGTAATAGGAAATGATAGGATGTGATGGTACTCACAACAAAAGTGTAAGGACTCCGTGTTTGGGAACTAAGACCTATCAACGAGAAACACCACAGAACTTGGAGGAACAGTTTCTTGCCAAACGACATTTTGATGAAAGAAAATGCTAAATATGATAATAGGTTTTGTTTAAGAATGGAACTTTTCTGTAGGAAGGGTTTTGTATTTTGCAGGCAAGATTTAAATAGGTTAAACCTTCAAATACTGGTGCAACCTCACTGTCACATGTAAAGAAACTTAACAAGGATTCGTGAGGCAATTTGAGGTGAAGAAACTGCCTTATTTAGAGTTTCTTGAAAACACTGCAGCAACAACTCCCTTAAAAACGAATAATGAATTTAGATCAACTAAATTAGATGATGCTAACCACTAGTAGTTAAGATGGTTTAATCAAAATAAGTGTTGGCTTTTTATTTTTATTTTTAATTCTGACTTTTCATTATTTTGTACTTTGTATATACTTATATGTAGAGGGTAAAATATGATTCAATTATTTCTCAATTATTCAAGTTTTATTTGTTAATTACTGTTTAAATTAATTAATGAATAAATTTAAACTTTTTCGATCAAGTTTAATTATTTAAACAAGTCAAGTTTAAATTTAAAAAGAATTACTTTAAGAATTAATAAATAACTTGTTTATATATATATATATATATATATATATATATATATATATATATATATATATATATATAAAAGAATGAAAAGTATCACAAATTATGTTTATTGATACACCTATTTTAACATTCAAGTTTTATATATTAATTAATATTGAGTCGCATTTGCATAAAGTACTAACTTATTTTAATGTCTGAATAACTTTTCTAAGAAAAATAAAGTTTATACATATTCATATTAGTATATTAGTATTTCAATAATTTTAAGATGATGTATTCATAAAATTTTAAAAATAATTTAAGAAAAAAATTATAAATGAGGCAAAAATAAAAATTAAGTTTAATATTTTTAACAATTCAAATTTAAACTTCTCGTTAAACTGAATATTGAATAATAAATCAAGTTTAAATCATTTTTTTATAAATCTAAACTTGGAGATATTGAATTGCCTCAACTCATTTACACCCCTATCCACACGATTGCAGTGACAAATATTGAATATTTTTCCCTGACGTAGGCCATATATAAGGATGTTGGACTACGATAGGCTTTGTTTTACGTTTAGATACATCTCGAAAATATTTATATAACTAAACTAACTTTTTCACACCAAAATTTAAAGTTTTATTACAATAAAAACCTTATTAGATTAATTGATAAAAAAATAAGTATATTATTTTACCCTTTATTTTTTTAAAAATTATAAATATTTACATAGGAATGTTTATAATTAATCAATCATAATTGATGATTTTTGTAAATGAAAAACTTTCTTTTTATCAAACACGGCCATGAATTAAATTAAATTAATATAAATATGCTTCATGATGAGTTGTCTTTTACTCGAACAATAATAACAATTCATAGAGTGGTCACCATCATGAAGTATCTAAAATATATAATAAATAAGCTTAATCTATTTTTCCTTTTATATATATATATATATATATATATATATATATATAAAAGAGATATTAGGAGTAACTCAACTCTTATAAAAAAAAATTCAGAAGTTATACGTTTGTTTCCTTGTGAGATCATACCCTTCCCTATAAGTTTTACAAGTATAATCTCCTATATACATCAAAAGACACTGGACTTAGTGCATTTTACATTAGATAGGATGAAAGAAAGAAGACTTATACTTTACATCTTATTAAAGTCATCCAAAAGTCCAATTAGTTCTTGTGGACATCAAGTCACCAAATCAACACATTTAAGATTGTTTCGTATTTATGTTGATATATAAGCCAACTGAACTGATGTTTACTATTACGCACCACCACCATTTGTTAAAAATCCTGCCAGCCTATCTTAAACAACACAGAGTAGAGCACCAACATGTACCAGTACATACCCTACTCTTGACCAGTCACACACACACACTTAAACTACTTCCAAGCACACGTATGTTATTGTATTGGCCCCTACAGCCTACAATATTGTACCACATTTTCAATGGACTCTAGAAGATATCCCTAACAGTCCCCTGCCCAATAACTGCAAACATAAATAACCACAATATAATACTACCTCACTCCAGTTTCCCTCCCAATTGCCTTACTGGACCCTGAAACATAGCCTGTTAGTTGTCATTTGGGCCATTATTCCAGCTTTCTTATCAAATCTATTTCAAAGATTTTAGACATTCATATGACATTGGTACCAATTTGAGTATCAAAATTTTGCACAAGGAATTTCATCTCTCAGCCACGCCCAACATACAAAACATTTATTCATTCTATCTTTCCCTGCTTGAATACTACCTTATTCTTGAATCCCAATATAATTTAGACTATGGATATCCACATATTCACTTTGTCACTAAGATGCACTAAGTAAAAGTGTTGGAAATGAGGCTTAGGTTGGTTATGATGTGTTTTATTTATCCTTATCCAGTTATCACACATGTTCCATATCCTATAGACTATCTTATAGCAAAAAAAAGTGACTACAGAGTTTTCTCCTTGTCATCCCACAGTGAACATAAATTGTTGCATAACATCATTCCCCTCCTAACGAAGTTAGCACTCGTTGTCACCCGATTCAACAATACTCTCAACTCAAAGTGATGCGTTAAGGGAAAAGTCTTATATTGTCCAGAATAGTTTGTATCTTATGTGGTTGAATTTCAGCTTGTGGACATAAATTTCCCAACTCAATCTTAAAAAGAAACATATTATAAAGTCTAAATAAATGTTTGGTTACAATAACTATATATTATTACAATTAATTTCATAATATAAGGTACTATATACTTTCATTTGAAAGTGTATATAGCTTATGCATTGAACTAGCTAGATCATCAAGTTTGGGTCTAACCCCTTACCTTATGCATCGAACTAGCTAGATCATCAATGCTTAGGTCTAAACCCTCACATGAGAGATAACCATGTTTTTTTGGCTCAAAACCAAACTCATACATTGAATAACAAATTTATGCTTATTGGAATGGACATAATAATGATTCGAATGGGAAAAATCTCAAATGATTACATTGATGCAAGAGTTGATGTTTTAAACTCGATAGGAAGAAGGAAGAAGGAAGATGAATGTGTATGAAAAGACATTAAAACACAAATATATATGGTGAAGTCAGCATATAGAAAACTACAAAACGGAATAATGGGAGAGGAGGCTAACTTATACAAGAACTTTCTGAAAATTACGGCTCAACATTTTGCATGAAAAGTGATCTTCAACATACTATGCGAGACAATTTAATCAATAGAGGGTTCGATGTAGAAAATAGAACATGTGTCTTGTGTGAGAGCGGTAATGAGTCACTAAGTCAATTATTTTTTTAATTATAGGATTGCTAGGAACATTTGAAAGATGTTTTGACAGATGGATTGAAGTTACTATACTATCTTGCTAGGAATCACTTCTACCAATTTATATTCCTTGTATTAAGCAACAAGGGTAACATTGTATGGAAATGCAAGCGGGTAACAATCATACGGATATCTAAACTTATAGGAATAATATATTTTTAAGAACCATACTTTTAACGTTGAGGAGATGTTCACTTTATCTCAAGTCAAGGCCTAGGTTTGGACCACAAACAAAATTCCAAAAGCAAAATTCTCCTACTTTGAGAGGTATTTTAGTCCACTCTCATAGTTTATATTCCATCAGTTTTCGCAAAGCTGGTATGCATGGCACTTCTATAATATAAGTCATGGACTGCCAAACAATGGTAGCTTTAGGTCTTGGCAATAGGGAGATAAAAGTGATATGGAAGCATCCTTTCAGGATCTCAAGCATACAAGTGTAGGCTGATTGTGGGTTTTTTCCATCTGACTTTGATGTTATATTGATCAACTTCCTTTGGTGTGTATTGTGGTCTATCTGCTTTAATGAGTGGACAATCATGGCTTAACACTTAACATTGTGATCAACTAAGAGGTAGGATGTAATCGAAATATGCCTTTTAATAGTAATATGTGTTAGGTATCAAAGTCTGAGAAGTTCTCTGTTTTCTAATAGTAATATATGTTAGATATTAAAATGTGAGTCTAAGTCTTACATTTAATAAAAAAAAGTTAAACAGTAAATAAGAAAAAAGATATTGTTAGATATATTATTTATAAAAGTTAGATTTTGTAAGCTTTTGAGCAGGATGCAGGGCAAAGCACGAAATTGTTTCATAAATTTTAAACCAAGAGATTCTATTCTTAGAATTTAAGATTAAAGATGTGATATAAACTTATTAACAAAAGTGGGACAACCGAAAAATAATATCAGATTATATCCACCATGTTTTTGCCAAAAATGAACATAATAAAATTCTCAGAAAAATCAGCCAAAAGAAAAAGCAGCATTTCCACCCTCTGCTTTGTCTGTTTCTACTGAATGCGGCTTCTTTCTATCTGTCACCTCTTTCTTAGCGACCTGAGACACTGAACAGTACACTCAATAATGTCCATCTCATTCTCCACCCTTTCATTATTATAATCACTTATCATGATATTCTCCTCTCTTACATTAATTCCTTGGATGAAGGAAAGCGCTGCCATAATTCTTTGGTGACAAGAGGCATAAAGGGATGAATCTCAGGCCATTGTACAGACAAAAACCACAGAGTATGCTGTGTAAAGCGTTTTTCGGAAGCATCCTTAAGACCATTACACGTAAAGTCAGGGTTAATCACTTCAATGAATACATCACAATTCATACTGCCAACAACAATACACGGCAGAGGTAGCTTTCTCGAATGTCAAAAAGATACATATCTTTCTTTCTCTTATATCAAATATTGACAGAATTTGTAATTAGATAAATCTCAAATTAGAATGTCAAATATCTATTAGATATAAGTCAAATAATAACTATAAAAAAAATAAACTGCATACTGTTATGATAATTATATGTTATGATATGTTGAAAATTATATGTAATGTGATTGATTCTTCCATAGTGTAACTGTCAATTGGCAATCTCCTTCCTGTGCAACATTTCTTCGTCAGCTGCATTTTCTTACCCTGCATAACTCAGAAAAATTTCCCTGACTAGCGTTAACAACCTTGTTTATGTCTATGCTAATAACCATTTCAGAATACAATATTACCCAGGTACCTACCCTCTAGGTAAACATAGCAAGCACCTGAGATTTTTGCAAGAATTGCATTCTGCTGCACCTTTACACCATCATTTTATTATTGTTTCATCACTCGTAATAATTCAACAGAAATAAGTAGCTACGGATATGTTGTGGCTCCATCAGCTATGTTCCTTGTACAATTCAAAATTAAAACAATCAATTATAAACTAATATGTGTCAATGTCAGTGGTTAGAAGAAATTGGTATTAGTTGATGTTCATTTCATTCATAGTTTACTAACAGCGAGATGAATTACGTTTGCTGACTTCTAAGCTATGTTAACGTTGTTTTGAATATGCCAGTGAAATAAATTCTTTTATTTTTCTGGAATCTGTTTTTTCACTTTTCATGGCCATGTCAATTCTTGAGGCACTGTATTTAAACGTTTGATCATCCAAACTGGGTTGTCTTTAAAATTAATAAATTAAATTGGTATATATGTATGGAGTATCTTATGTTCGACACAATTACTCATTAACTAAACAATTTCATTAGCTAGATAATTATCTTGACTATTTAAAAAGCTAAACTAAAAGCATATGATAAGCCGTATACATGATACATTTTAATTTTTAAAAGAAAAAATAATTAGAAAGGTGGTAAGTGTTGAGAGACCACTTACAAAAATCATCTCCTATATAAATAATGTTAGCATATTAAATTTTATTAGGTACTTTATTCTTATTAGCAAAATATGTGAGGCTCCACCATATTACTATTTAGCCTTGAGTGTACAAATCTAACTAATTTTAAAGAGAAAATACGTAAAATAGGTTGATCAAAAGCTTGCTAATTTTTTTCCTTCTTGAACAGAGTGTTTCTAACCACCGTAGCAATTTTAAGCGTATAATCTTCGACACACGCGTGGTTTATATTAAACAAAATAAAAATCTAACTTTTGTGTGCACGAATGGCTCATTGACAGACAAATCTAACTCCTCGGATCAATGAAAGAAATAATGAACTACAAAATTATCTCTTTGCATTGTGTAAGAAAGCAGAGAAGGGTTTGGATATATTAATTAACAAGTTAGTGAGCAATTACACTATGATTATCATATAATTGAACTTGGCAGAATGGTATAAAACTATTACTAGCAACAACATTCAACCATTAATTATGAAATCTTGATATAAACTAAATCAATTTTAATTAAACATATAAGCTATTAAAAATATATCACATCTTAGGCAGGAGTATATATATAAATAGGATTGGACTACAGCATATTACTAGACCTAAATGCTGTTCTCATCCCTGAACAACTCAATTTTCCAATATAAAGATATAAAATACATTATGTTTTCTGCCTGCCGAAGAAGTCATGATCAAAACCGTTCAACTTTCCACAAACATAAACCACAAATCATGCAGACATAAGAAAAAGATCCTCCTCTATTTTTTATTATATATATTGGCAACAAGGTGGGACAGTTTTAATGAACCAGTTTTTCTTAAAAAAAACAATTAATTAAATCTGTATAATGAATTCTTCATCAATCAATCTAGCAAGAACGAATAGAAAGAGAGAGATTAATTGGCAAAAGGTAACAATAAATCAGCAGTTGCCCTAATTTACGCATTATGCTGACTCTAAGCATGTCAGATGCAAGAAAAACAGGAAATGAATGAGAAGATACAGCCATTAGAGAAACAAATAATCAGTTAATTCTATATTATATATTCCATGATAGCTTTATATGCTTCTTACCTGCCCCACTCCACCCAATATTATATCATATAAACACATTATCTTCTTTCTTCTACCATCCTTCATTGTTCCATTGGAACTTGGACTACACATAAATTTCACCAATTAAATTATACCCTTCTCAATCATCCTATTTATTTATGTATATATATACTCACACACTAATTACAAGATTATATACAAACTCAACTGCATCTTTTTATGACTCAAACAGCTTCCACGACCAAGCCAATGGAAAATCTTCCAGCGTTGATATACAAAAACCCTATTAGGAGAAGCTCTAGGCGATCTACAATGTATCTTGGCGTGAGAAAAAGGCCATGGGGAAGATACGCTGCTGAGATTAGGAACCCTTATACCAAAGAGAGACACTGGCTAGGCACATTTGACACTGCTGAAGAGGCTGCTATAGCCTATGATCTTTCATCTATCAAGATTTGTGGCGTTAATGCTCGAACTAATTTTCATTACCCTTTTGTGTCTCTTCCACCACCTCCTATGTCATTGCCTCCTCCACCGCTACCACCTACCCCGGAGTTGGATCAAAGTGTTGGAGTTTGTCCGGAGATGAATGGTGCTTGCGATGGCGATGATGAATCTCTGGTTATTGCTTCCATTTTGCAAAGCTTTTCTAGCTCTGGTAACTGCTCTTTTTAGTTTTTGGTTCCAGTGAGACCTAAAAGCCCTTCCCCTTATCAAATAGTTAGGACCGATAATTATAGTTTATTTTTTCAGCAATAGTTACTTTATGGCTTATACCAAAATTTCTACGTATTCAATTACTTGCAGGGAACCACTATTTATGCATGTACATAAAATTATGTTTTTTTTTTAATATTGAGCATTGAATTTCAAAAGGTTTCTTAAACATTGGTAAACTAAGAAGCTATGGATTTGAGCTGTGTTGATTCTGGTCGATGAATATTCAAGTAATGGAAGAAAAAAATACATGGTAGTGAATACTGACTTACATTTCCAAATTACATGAAATAATTGGATGGAATTCAATTGGAAATAAAAATTTAACTTCTATACTCCATGTAAATTTAAATGATAGGGACTAAAACAAATTAAAATAGCAAGGAGAATTAAAATGTTTTACTTAAGAAAGAAAATGAATGGTTCTTATAATGAAAAACGAAAAAGTAAATTTGTATGACTATTGGAATTAACCGAGTGATTAACCCAATATTACTTTTTCATATTTTTTTTTTGTTTTTATTAGTTTTTACTTTGATTTCAATTAAATTATTTTTATTGTTTTAGGTCAGTGTTAGTTTTCTATATTATGCGTAATATTGATGACTCATTACATATCAGGTATGTCATATTTGCGGGATTAAATTAAAAACATGGTTACTGAAATGATAACAAAAAATTATATTTTTGTACATAATAAAAATAAAAATAAAAATATATTTATGGAGATTTGAACAAAAAGTAACATATAAAAATAATGATAACTATTGGTCAATAATTTAAGGATTTAAAACAATGTGAGAATCACAAACCGGAGTTTAAGTAGAAAAGGAAAAAAAAAAATCAAATACTATTGTAACTTTTCAGCAATGATTAGCATTGTTATAGTTAGATAAGACGAACAAATGGATAAATTAGATTAATATTAAAAATAAAGGTGATTAAATCTAAACACAAATATATGACCAAAATTAATATGAAAAAAAAAATGTTTAAGCAGACATTGACATGGTATGAAAGTGGTTTTTAAAGTTAAATTGTCGTAATGTCATGATTAAAAAAAAAAAGTGGTGGAAAATGATTGATATGAATGAAATTTATCTTTTTTTTTTTCGCGTTGGCTATTTTTATTTATCAATCAATTTTAATTATATGCTTAAATATTTATCTATTTGAGCTATTAAATATATTATGTTATTATGTTTAATCTCTATAAATATATTATTTTTCATTTTAGTCCCCATAATTATATTATTTTTATTTTAATCCTTGTATATATTATTTTTTAATAATTAATTTATTAGTTTGACTCTTTTTATGCCTATTTGATATTTTTATGACGTAGTATGTGATTATCACGATGTTATTACGATGTCATCACCATTAAATTTAACTGGAAAATTAATAATAGATATTAAAATAAAAATTTGATAAAGATTAAAATTAAAATACTCCGGTTTTATGGAATTAAATAATTAATTAAACCTAAAATAAATCATCCAAAATAAAAGAGGAGTCCTAATAACATACGTTTATAAATACGTTATATCTTAGTGATTAAAATTTATTAAAACTACAAAATTAAGAGGAAAGTCATTAAATAAATTATAAGACCTGTCAGATTTTATATCTTCTAATAAATAAATTTTAACTGATAGGAGAGGATATATTAAAACGAATTTCTAACATTTCTCTACAGTGAACAGATTTTATTACCCATAGTATAAAAACGAAATGAAAAAATTAAATTGGTGTCACCTAATTCAGAAGCTCCTCTTATTCTTCTTTAATTCCACCTTAAAAGCGAATAATTTATTATTGTTTCTTATCATTTTAGATGCAATTTACCATTTTCCTTAAAAAAAATGATAATCTTCAAATAAAATTAAAAAAGAAAAACATAATATGTACCATGTTTGACACACCACCTTGCCGACACTTCAGACATCATATATTAAAGTTGACACACAAAATAAGATAAATAAAGATTCTTTCATACCAGTGTCGAAAAAATACTTCCAATTTATAACTGTTTATTTTAATAAAATAATAATTTATTTATTAATGAATATAAAAAACTAAAAAAAGTGTCAAACTATCATCATTCCAAACAAAATATAAGGTACTACAATGCTAGAATTAAAATCTCTTGCAGACGCTGTCTGATGCTGAAAATTGACAGGCACAAGCCAGACATTAAACACTGATATTAATTTACAGGTGAGAGACCTTCTGTCTATCATTTAATTCCCACACACATACAATACAACTCTATCTCGAAATGGTAAAGTAGATGCAAGGATCAATAAATAGGTAGAGAAAGCAAATCTATCACAACTTGCTTCTGTTTAGATGAACACTGAGAAGGAAAGTCAGCATAATTTCTTATTTATTCTGAAGGCCTGGTCCTAGAGTAACCCTTTAAAGTTCCTGCAGAAAAAGAAATTCCGTTGGTAATTAACCTGATTACTATAGTTAAAAATGCAAAGATTTTGATATCTAGAAAAGAAAAAAGTTAAAAAGGGTTTGATATTTGATAACAGGGAGAAGCTTACCAACATTTGATAAGTTGAACTAGAACAAAACAACCAAGTGCAAAGCCATGGCATATATTAATTATGCTGAGGGCCAGATCCGTGGCTAATTGTAGACCTTCGACTGCTACCACGACTTGATATTGAACGTGCACTCTGCATAACGTAATTTAAGATTTTGATCACTGGTACAAAAAATTAAATGGGGTTGTGTTTTGGATTATCACTCCCCACAAATGTTTTCATGTTCCTTGTCTTCATCTACCTACTAGACACAGTGCCACAGCTGGCTTGGAGTTCAGTTCTGGGGGAGTGGTAAATTGGTAATGCTCAATATTGATGACAAAAATCATTTTATGCAAAATAGTTTTTGGTCTCACAGGAAACAAAATTAAAGTTTTATGTTTTCTCTACGTTTTGTTTATACGGCTACAAAACAACATTATCTTTAAAAGGGAAACTGAGAATGTCCAACAAGAGTTTGTCTTTATAAAATTAATCTTCAAAGCTATTAGCTACTAAAAGTTTTTTTTTTTTTTTTCTCAACGGTCCACTCCTATGATCTATATATAAAAGTATAGAGAGAGAGACTTACAATGGTATGATCTGTCACGGATGGTGGATCTGCAGCATCTGGGGAGGTTCTGTGAGTGTTGGTTGGAGAGTTTGAGATAGGATCTGCAGCAGCATGAGTTTCTGGCAGCGAGCTTCTCTCTTGTTTTACCTGTGAAGACGTTGAGGTTTCAGACTCAATACCTAGACACCTCAAGAGACTCCTCAATGCTTCTTGAAGAAAATAGCATGGATGGTACACATAGAATGTGGCTGTTCTCTCTTCTTCATGCCATGGTGATGACCCTTCCATTCTCTTCTGCATTAACTTCTTCTTCTCTCAATTAATCTCACGCTTTAAGTTCTTTTCAGTGCTTCGTTTGCTTCTGTCAGCTCTCATGACCCGCTTATAAATGCAGTCCCTTTCAAAAACTTCCAAGTTTAGATAAGTGAAACAAATATAAGATATACGGAAAATGTATAGATATGTATACATAATATTTTCCTATTTTCCTCTTTTATTACATCACATCGTTAATTATATTAATTACACGTTTTCCTCTTTCATATTCTCTTGTATATATGGTATTTTGTTTGATAGATATAAGAGTACATAGAAAGAAAAAATTAATACAAGAAAATGAAATATAAAATTACTCCACACCCTCAAAACATTAAGAAAAACCTCTAGAAGAGAAGTTTGTCCATAAATAATTTTCCCTTTGAATATTGCATTATTACAGCAGAGGTGGGACTGTAACAGCAGAAGAGTTGGCATTAAAAGACTTAAAAAATTGCTGTAACTGCAATGTTTATTACCTTCTCAGGAAGCAGCTGAAAGCGTGTGGATTAATGGTGGTGTGGCATGGCATATAAAATGAATTGAAGAGTTATGACAAGCACAGTACCTACTCCAGTAGAGTTGTGAGGGGTTAAGTGGTGAGTATTATAACTGAGGGAACCCAATTGTATGCATGTTCTTGTCCTTATTGCACCTAATCCTCTGATGTAAAAGACTGGTCATACAAAGTATTAGACCCACATCGATCCATGTGGCTAAGTCTCCCTTCATCTCAGCACGGTCACATGCGTGCCAACTTCAAACCTCACCAAGTGTACATTGTAAAGCTTCTTTTCTATTTTAAACAAAATCTTCACAAATATAGTTACAAAATATGGAAATTTTTTATCTCTAGATTTTTCATAAATTTTTACATGGTTTTCAAAAAAAAAAAAAAAAACATTTTAATCTTTCATAAAAATAATTTTCTGTGGTTTAAATGATGAGTTATCTGTGAAGTGTGTTTTTCAAAAAGTTACTATTTAAGAAAAAATATTCAATTTAATGAAAATATTGTTATTTTTTATTTTCTATTTATTAAACTTTATGGTCAGATAGAGAATATTGAAAAAAAAAATGTAAACTTTAACTAAAGGGTTATGAATAAACGGTAGGATCATAATACAAATAAAAATCTTATTAAAAATTAAAAAGTTATTTAAGTCTATATTAAATTAAAAAAAATGTATGAAGTTGGAAAAAACTAAAAGAAAAAAGGACTGTTTGAAATTCTGAAAGTAATTAGGGGATAACATTATTTCCAAAAGAGAAAGAAATGGTTGAAAATTAATCATAAATTTCAAAATTTTAAATGCATTAAAATTGTTTATTTAAGGCTCATATCCTGAGCACACTGTAAGCGTATTAATTTTGAAAAAACTTAAACATAAAGGGATTCACAATGTTGTTATTTTTCTATTAGTTGTTAAAATAACCCATTTGTAAAATGGTTTTAAATTAAGATACCAAATGTTATATTTTGTGAATTTTATAAAAAAATTATGTCCAGCACCTTTTCAATAAAGATTTTATAAAATCTTCATTTTAAAAAATAGCATTTATTTAAATTTATAACTATATAAAAAAAGTTAGTGGGTTATTTTAAAAAGCCTCAACGAGTTACAAATAAGCTCCTTTGATTAAGGTTTTTTTTTTCTATATTATTATATATTAGATATATTCTTTGAAAAGAAAAAATGGTTTGTTTTTGTTCAATTTTTTATGAAATCGATTTCTTAAAGCAAATAACTGTTTCAAATAAAAATAATAATACATTTATGATTAATTTAAATTTAATTCGATTATAAAATATTTTATCATATTATATGAAAACTAAGTTTTTTTCGGTAGTAATTGAATATAATAAAAAATAACATTTTAAATTTTACTCGCGTAATGTATGGATTAAATGCTAACGCTTTTATAAAAAAATTACATTGACAAAAACATAGTTGTTGCTAAGATATAAATTGCGACCAGCACAATATAATTTTCTTAAATGTCAGAATAACCTTTATGATTTTTATTTTAAAATCAGTCTCTTGGCATCATGTGTGATTGCTTAATAAAAGAAAGCTACTTAACGTAAATCATAATCATGAATAGAAGAATCACACTTCAGTAGATCGTTTGATAACGATTTAAGAATCAAAATCATTCTTCCATAACACCGTTTCTAGGACACTTCGAAGACACATGGAAAACGAAATATACTGTATACCATCAATGACAAAGTACTCAGAGAGAGAGAGAATGGATTGTGTTAATGGTATTTTTGGTATTTTGAAAATATTGTAAGTGCAAGTCACAATTTATAATGTACATAAAGTAACTGCCTTACTTTAAAGACACCTTTTTAATCATCTTTGGGGCTTATCTAATAACCTCTTCCGGCATATCATATGACTGGACAAATTCTTCCTCCACCTTCATAGTTCACTAGAAAATATAAATATATTCTTAAACGATAAATGATAAAAGACCAAAATATCATCTACCCCCATTTACCTTCTTAACTATTCTTATCCGCTTCATTCTTCCTTTGCTTATATCCAATTCACTGTAACATCCTGTTCAATCATTGTATCTGTTTTTTACTTTCACCGTCAACAAAAAAGTGATCTGTGTATGTGGGTGAGAGTCTGCAACATTCGCATCGCAGATCTGAGAGGAGAAGCTGCATATTTGCTTCAATCTGATTTAAAGTTTTAAATAAGTGAAAAGTAAAAAAAAATATGTTTATTAGCAATTTGTGAGTGGTATTGATGATTAGGGTAGTTAATTTGATGATTAGGTTGTCATCGACGATGAATCTGCATCGGGGAAGATGAACTTCATATGAATCAGATGCCCCGCGTCCGGTTTATGTTTTGGAAAAAAAACCAAATTGTAAACTGGATGGAGGGCATCCAGTTCAGTAATTTTATTTTTTTTGAAAACAGAAGGTCATTTTAATTATTTTTACAGGGACAATTTTGATATTTTTAAAACTTATGGAGGTGCAGGACGAAGATATTGGGGGTGCAGAAACAATCCGTCCTAATTTTCTTTTGAAAATTCGATTCAGTTAGTCTACTTTTGCTATCTCCACCCTACCTTTTGTTTTCTTCTTCTGAATATCACCCACACAAAGGCAATTCTAAAGGGGTGAACAGATCAAATAAAGAAAAGGTTTATAATGGCCCGTTCTAAAGGTTTGAAAGCCATCTTCCTTCTACGCTCTAAGTTTGTTTGTACTCAAGAACTAAGGGCCTTTCCTTCCTGCATCCCCAAAACTTTTAGTTGCACCCATATAATTTTTAAAATGATCATTTTAACTTTTGTTAAAGTGACTTTTGAATTTTTTATTTTAAAAATCTTTCGAAACAAGCTTTTTGAAATTTTAAAATATGATTTTCATAATAAAATTTTCGTAAGAATTTCTAGAACATGTTTTCCTTGACAAATAATATACATTTTAAAATGAGCTTTTCGGAATAGAGTTTCTATAACAAGTTTTCTAAAACATACATAATATCTTCCGAAACAAGTTTTTTAAAACACATGAAATACATTTTAGAATAAAATTTTTAAAATAAATTTTCTAATGCTATATGATAGCTTCCAAAACAAACTTTCCGGAAGTAGCTTTTTTTTAGAACGAGTTCTCTCTCTTCTTCTTTTTCCTCTTCTCAAATATTATTACGGAAAAAGGAGGTACAGCGGCTATGACGCAGGGACAGCGATAGTGGTGGTGGCATGGTGCAATCAGGGAGGGTATTTTGGTCCTTGACCATTAGTATTGGGTGCAGTTAGTACTAACAGGATACAGGAAGAAAGAGCTTAAACTTAGACTTGAGCCACACTATATATAATATGGGCCTTGGCCCATTTTCTCTAGTAAACATGTCTTATTTTAAACTTCGTCCATATTAAAAGAAAAGGTTAACCTATTTAAGGTTGAAACCGTAACAAAATGTTTTAGTACACAAAAAGCGTTTTTTTTTTTTTCAGCAGAAAACTGAGATAAATTTTATGACTAAAAAACAAGTCTGCTAATTTAACTCTGAAAAATGTAGCTCCAATATAGCAAGAATCATGATAAATGAATAGAAACAAAACTTAAGGATAATTATTTTCCCAATAACCTGTGGCTAATAAAAAATTAATGGTGTAAAAGTTTGTTAAAAAGCTAATAATAAGAAAAAAAAAATGCAGAGACAGGTATGAAGATATGATGAGGGTTTGGGTTAGGCCCAAAGATTGAAATAGAGAAGTGGTGGATGTTGAAAAGGCAAAAGGCTTTTGATGGGCCCCTCAGACGAATGTCTGGTGAATGCGACCATTTGGTTTTTTGTATAGAAGAGAACATTATTTATTTGGAATGCATGAAGTTCCAAAGGAAAAAGAAAAATTTTAAAAACTGACACACGTGGGAGTGGGAAAGTACCTCTCTACCAAATCAACCACTTTCATAAAAGTCCAAAATTAGTGGGTTTGGATATTATTATTTGGTTTGGAATTAAATTGGATGGTGTTATGCAAAAATTGATGGATGTAACTAGCAAAATGTCTCTTTCTTTCAATACCTCAATCTTTTCACCCTTTCTCTTTGTCCTCATGGCTGGAGGCAACTCACAACAAAACATTTATATCTTTTATTCTCCACTTTTCTTTTCTTTTTTACATTTTATACATTCTTAAATTTATGCACACCTGCTATAATTAAATTAATAAATTTTATTACCATGTTAAAAAAATCAAGTATGAAGCAATCAGAAACTTAAAAAATAATTATTGGAAACTATCTTAATATTAACTTTGAGTGTGATCTTAGTTGGGCAATTTATAGAAAGAAAAGTAGTCACTCTCCATTAATTAATTATTGATTAATGTATCTTAATCATGGTTTTTATTGGCAATGTCTTGGTGTTGTTGCCATCAAGGTTGCCTTTAACTAACAGCTCTCTCCCCTCTAAGAAAAGTGCTTCTGCAATCATTAATGTCATTGCAATTCAACATCATACTCCATCACAAATTTTTTTAATATTTTAATTTCTTGTTTGTCAATTTAAACTTTATTAAGATTTGTAACTGATGGGTCATTTAAACTAAATTTTAAGTCCCGTTTGCATGATTACTAAATTTTGAAAAGCTTAATATACAATATGTGAATAACTATAATTATAAAAGGTACAAAGAAAAATTACAAAAATGGGAAATTAAGTGTCAAATTCCAGAACTTGCTAGGAATTTAACCCAAAATATTATATACTACATCTTATTTAAAAATGTATGAGTAGTTTAAATGTTAAATATTTCTAAAATTACATGTTTATTAATTTATTTAATTTTATAAAGTTATAATATTATATATATTTAATAATTTATATATTTTTATTTTATTAATAGTGATTCGATCAGAGATACATTATTAAATATTGACTTATTACCTTAATTGATTGATAAAATAGTTGATCCAATTTAAAAACAGCTTGGAAGAGTATTGATATCTGTCAGTCCATTGTGGGGTTTTAGCTGTCGACTAACATCATAATGTTTTTAAAGTTTATTCTTATGATTTAATAGTGGAAATACAATTATTATCTAATTAATTATATTTATATATAATTTTCTAATAATAGTTACAAACTTACTAATTTATTAGCATAATTTGTGATAAGTTAATACTGAAATTTTCTAATGTTTTTAAATTAAATTTATATTTTTAATGGTATTATTCGGTGATTTTTCAAGACGTTTCCTGACCTGGGATTTACTATTTAGTGTGTGTGTGTTTTTTTTCTCATTCTGCTATTTAGTTTGTGTTCATCAGTAAGTTACGCAACCTAATAATAAAAATATAATATGCCTTGTTCTGTTTTTAAATCTTCGAGTTAATTTTCATAAAAAATAATTATTGTCCCAGTATTCTTCATACATTCTTTTAAAAGATGCTTAATCTTGAGCTATTTCGCTTACACAAAATAAGTATTCTCAATATTATTTAAGAGTATGTCAGAAACGAATAAAGAAAAATAGAAAGACTGTGTTAAAATAAAAACATTACCTTACATGTTATGTTTGACATTGCTATTATGGACATTTATTTTTCTTTTAATAAACATGGTGTTCCTTTACTTGCTAAAACAAACACTCCCTTCAATTTCTTGAATGATAAAACTAAATTCCATTGTATTTTATTCTTGTTTTTATTTAAAATAATTTTATAATTAAAATACTTTTTGCATTATCTTTTCTTGAAAATACTCAGAAAAACAATTAATAGATAATTTTTGTTGCCATCCACATACCAGAACGTTGAATTTTTTATTTTTTATTTTATTTTTGTGTAGCATTGACATTTTTTTGTGATAAAGTTTTAAAGTGGTGGGGTCGAATGCTTCAACTCGTTAAACATATATTTTGTGGAGACTATTTAAAAAAAAACCCAAAAACTAGTGTAATACAGAAAATAGCATGATAAGTCATAAAGTACCACACAAGTATAATTAATTATACGCAGAAAAAGTGTGGATTTCTCTCGCACGCATGTTAAGTTTCCTAGTTCTCTATTTTCTGTTAATACTGATTTTATATTATTATACCAGTCGCTCAATATCAATTTTATTTTATGTTAGAAGGTATTGTATCTGTTTTCTAAGTTTTTTGTTAAATAATAACTCACTTATTTTCTCTCATACTTTTTCTTGTTTTCCTATTGGATTCTATGTACAAAAAATATCTTCTATTATATTACAATTTTGAATGAAATTAAGAATCTTAAAATATATTATCATATTTTATATGATATTTGAGCAAGTTAGCTCATTTTCTATTTCTTTTATAAAAACTCAATCTATCGTGAATTGTTTTATGAATCACTCTAGCCTACATTATTTGTATCTTAGGAGGACAATTTTATAATGATTTTAGTCTTCTTGATAGCAAAAGTACGAGACATGTTTTCAAAGAACAAACTGAAGTTTATATATAAAACTATCAAGATTCTTAAACATGATGATATTACCTTTGAAATGTAATGTGATGATATTTTATTATATCATTGTATTTTGTCTTTTCATATTGGTGAAAGTTTTGTTTATATTGACATTATCAATAATCATTAGAAAAATTTTAAAAGAAATGTTTTCAAAGAATAATTGTTTTAAAATAATTTATTATAAAAGATATATTTGATGAAACATAAAAAAAAAAAATAGTGTGACTCGATTTTACATTAATTTCAAAAATTTTTGGGAAGAACTTGAATCTTTAAGGTCTATACTAAATTAAATTTGTGACATTTCATGCAGTTGTGTTTTGTCTAAAATTGTTATAAAATACAAAGAATTTGATATGTAATGTGCTTCTTGAAAGGTCTAGTGAACTATATATATCAATCTCAAGACTCAAGTTCTTCTTATAGAACCACTTCCCAAAATCAATCAGGTGTTTTATTTAATTATGCAACATGAAATATAATTACAAGTTACATGAGACAAAACCCGTGGTTAATGTTGCGAAATAACAAACAACTGAAACATTGCTAAAAGACAAATTGGTTGGAAATCTCAAGGAAGAAGAGGTGGTTAGAGAAAAAAGGGTGGAAGAGGACGTTTTCTAATCAAGGAAAATAATGTACCTATTGTCACAAGATGGACTGTACTATTGATGAGTGTTATTCCAAACATAAGTATCCTCCTTGATACAAGCAAAGACATGAATATTTTGCTAACAACATAGACAAAAATAACGAACAAAAGCAATCTTAACATAAATAACGTCTCTAATGAAGGCAATAATCAAGATCACAAACAATAAAACAATAGTTCATTTACTGTTAAACAAGTGCAAAGATGGTTGAATCTTCTACAAGACTCATCAAACTATAACATCAATCAAATACATAATTATAATGGCGAGCATATATATGGTCTTGAATCTTAAACACAAACACTTAAATTTCTTTGGATTTTAGGTATTGGTGCAATTGATCATGTCATCTACATTAAAATATTTTGTTTCCTTTCATAAGATTAAACTCGTTCTTATTAAGTTACTTAATGGTACTCATGTCACTTTAAATTATGCAGGCATGTCACTTTAGATTATGCAGGCACCATTCTGTTTATTGAAAGTTTTATGATTTACCTATTTTAATTTCAACTTATTGTCAATTAATCTTTTCATATAAACTTTATCAATTCAAGACAATGCTACATTCAAGATAAAGATAAATGAACAAGCTGACTTGAATAAAGGGTATCTTGAACATTCTTTTACCATTAAATTAACTATTGTTAGATCTATTATTGTTTAAGTTACAACACAATATTTTGGCATATGCATTAGTTAGATGTTGACTATGCCTTTATACTTGAATAAGCAACATACATTCTACATTTTACTTCATCCTGATCTTATGTTGTCTAAACAAAACTAGGTTTGCAAATTGATAAAATCCTTGTATATATGAAATTTAAGATCGCATAATCAAATTTCAACGAATAAATAAATTAAAGAATTAAATGTGTTGCACTCTTTTTTTTTTCAGATTTTAACCTTAGTTTTGTCTATTGATTTCAAAGTCTTTATACCATAGATATTGAATAAAAGAACTAAAACTTTAATCTAATATTATATTTATAATTTTAGTTGATGATCAACTTGGCCGTCCATAAATTCAACCTGAACGAGTAAAGTCAATTTTTTTTTACCATTATAAAAAAAATATTTATATCTCAGTCTGAACTCACGATAAATTCACACTCAAGCCGAATCTATCGTGTAACGAACACCAAACAATAAGAATTAAGAATAAAAATGGCAAAAAATAAACAAAACAAAACAAATAATTTTAAAATTAAAATACGTACAATAAAGAGATTTATTTAGTGACTTTTTTTTTTTATAGTTAGGAGACTTTATTTATCCCTCGACCATAACTTTGGCCAAGGAGAGTGAGAAAAGGTAGAAGAAATAGAGAGAATGTGTGATGATGAAGAAGAGAAAGGATAATGCATTGTATTGTATGGAAGTGTGGTGATGGTGATGGAGATGGAGTGCAATTAGTGTTAGTGCCCCCACTTTGAGACTTTGGGTCACATGGTACAGTTCCATCTCTTTCACACCAAAAAGATCACCATCCAAATCATTTATCCCTAGAAAAAAGATACCTCGGGTGGCCAATTTACAGAGAAAGAAAAGAAAAATCATTAAAAAGTTGTAGCATGAGAAGAAGCTCTCCACAATTTAAGCCCCCAAATAATGGTGAAGAACACTGAAGAAGAATAAAGGATTGCATGGCGGAAAGGACACAGTGTTGTTTGCACCTAAACTTTTACTAACGTGGCTGACACAAATTGACATTTGATAAGGATAATTGATATCCTAGTCCCATGTTTTAGGCTTTATTTCGCTCCCTTAAAACACCAAAAAACTACAACTTCCATCTTGCAAAAACATACTCTACTAAACTCTAACTACGTGGGTATCACATCTAACTTTGTATCATAATGTATTAGGGTTTCCTTCACGGGTTTTATTATACGTTTCTTAAGATTCAAAATTAGTTATTTAATAAAAAGTATGTGTTGTATTTTATTTTCATATAAAGTTGTGTATACAGTATGCACGTATTTGACAGTTCATTTCAAGCTGTTTAAATTTGACATATTTTTAAATTTTATTTGTGATTTTAAACTCTTATTTCTTTTCTCTGGTTTAGTATTTATAATCTGAAAATCTGTAATTTTGATATAGTTTTTAATTTTTTTATATTTTTGTTTATTTTATTTTGATTCAATTAAATCATGAATCTGACATATCCATTTAAGACAATATTAAAAAAACAAGTTAACTAATTAAATATAAAAAATAAAAAAAAACGAAGGTATCTACACTTACCTTTTTTTATCCAAGAACTAGAAAAAAAGTAATAAAAATCAATGAGAAACACAATCCTAATTTAGGTTAAATTTGAATTAAATAATTACTTATTAATAAAAAGATTAAATAAGTTTTAAATTTATCATATTTACGTATTTTTAGTTTAGTCTTTATCAAAACTTTCTTTTGTAATATCCAAAACTTTTATATTTTCAGTTAAGTATTCATAGTTTATCGATAATAAAGGTGATTCAACTCTTGTTTTGTATCTGTTATTATTTAATGTTTTCATATGAAAAATATAAGAATGACTTCCTTAAATTTTAATTCTCTCATATATTTGAGTACGTTTCCTTGAAATTCTATTAAAAACTTTGTTCAGTGTTCAACAGCTTTATGTTTTTTTTTTTTTCAATTGAGTCTTTGCAGTTAATTAGAGTGACATTTAGTTTTATAGTATCAAACAAAATGCCATGAACATAGATTAAAACTGCAAAATCAAACTGCCACGTCACTCAGATTAATGATATTTGACAAAGTTTAAAACTTTGTTTTTGTTATTCTTCAAGTTGACAGTGTTCTGTTTGAGATTATAAAATTAAACGGTCACGATGGCGGAGACTCAATTAAAAAATATAAATATTTTGAATATTTAATAGGAAAAAATATTCTAATAAAAAATCTATTAAAAATATTAAAATTTTATAAGTCACTTTTATATTTCTTTTATATAAAAGACATGTGTTTGGGGATGTCATGCGATAGGCTTCCAATCAGGGCTAATTTGGTTAGATGGGGAGTGCAGATGAAAAATGATTTATGCCCGTTATGCCTAGATGAGGTAGAGAATGTCCAACATTTCCGATGTACTTGTAAGGTAACACAAAGAGTGTGAGATATGTGTGAGAGGTGAATTGGAAGTGTTACAGCTAGACATGAGTTTATTTCTTTTAATTTTCTTAGCTTCCATTTGATGTGACTTACTAACCGTGTGAATAGAGTGTGGAAATGAATGTGGGTAGCCATTGCAATAGAGATTTGGATCATAGAAATAAAGTGGTATTCAGAGGAGGGGTGGTAGATAAGGTGAAAGTCTTTTATCCAGCTCAGTTAAAAGGTTGGTTATGGCTTAAGCATAAGATGTCAAGATCAATGTTCTCATACTCAGACTGGTGTTTAGCCCCAATAAAATGTTTGGAATCTTTGGAATAAGGATCTCTTATCCTAGCTAAAGGGCTTGCGAGATCGAGTTGGAGTATGTGTGTTTTACAAGTACATTAACTTGGGGTGGGAGGAGGAGACATACAAGAAGATGGAAAGATGGAGATCCAGGCATTAGGTATTTAGAGGTTGTCCAATTTTGTGTAAGCTATCCGAGCTCCTTGTGTTGTTAGTTTTATAGATTGTTTGCCTACTCTCTGGATAGGACTCTGGAGTGTGTAGTATTCAGGATAGGGGCATTTGCATATTTATTGTTTCTGTTGGCAATTTGTTGTACTTCTTTCCCAGTTTAGGAAGTTTTAGGTTCTGTTTGTGTAATATTTGTGTTGTATCCGAGTAGGGATCTTAAAGCAGGTATGTTTTTACTGTATTTGTTTGAATTGTATAAGGGTTGGACTATCCCTGAAATGGTCCATTTATTTTATTTTATTTATTATTGGCTGTTCATAAAAGAAAAAAACTAAAAAAAAATAATCAAAAACGAAAATTCAATTAAAAAATATAAATGTTTTTGGATATAGGACCAAAATTTCTAATAAAAATTCATTTAACAATATTGAAATTTTGTAAGTTATTTTTGTATCTTTTTAATATAAAAACATATATGTAAATATGATGTAAAATAACATTCATGACAGATAAAATCTAATGACAGAAAAATATAAAAATTTTAAACATCCAAATACAATAATTTTTTTAATAAATACTTAATTAAAAATACTAAAATTTATCTAATAATTTAAATTTAATAAAGGTTTAAGTAAATATAACCTACATGTAATTAATGATTGAAATTTGTTTAAACACAAATGCATGATGCACTCAACAGTTTACTTACCTTGAAAAATTGTTCACATACATACCACTTTCAAAGATCATGTACCTATCCCTTTTAAAATTCAACGCCCCGCATTAGGAGAGTATTTATATAAAGAGAATTTATGTACACAAAATTCTACCGGGTTAGCAGAAATCACATCATCACAACAGAAATTAATTTCTGATTCAATACATTTTAAAAAATTCATAAAAAAAAGTATCAAAAACACCAAAAAAACAAATATTACAAAAAATGTAACGCTTAGATTAAAAACATAAGACATTGCATTATTTAAACTATACAGCTATATAAAAGTAGCTAGTAATTATATAGAATCTTTAAGAAGTTATCTCTATTAATTTATAATATTCACTGTTTAAATAAAATTCAGTAATATAAATTTATTATTTCCTTCAGCCAAGTAATTAACTACCAAATACACTCATTTTAAAAATAATATCACTTTCTGATACTGACGTTGAGAAAAGTATTCAAACTTTGCATTGTATTAAAGGTTGTTTTCCAATTGTAGCAAGTCAACTTTGTTATTTGGCAAGAAATGTTCTTCAGATCACATTAATTATTTTTAAATTTTCATCACTAGCCTGTGGAAGTAGTTGATTGGCTACACACTTTGTGAGTCTAAATGAATGGCTAAAATAAAATATCTATAAAATATCCACTTATTTTTTTATCAGGAAATATATTAATTTTTCTGAAAGGCAACTGGGTAAGGTATAATTATTATTTGAAATTTGAATTCAAAATTATTGATTAAAGTACAATTATGCATGTCCTCGGGTTACTAAATGTGCATTTAAGGATCCTCTTGTGGATGTGTTTCTTTCTTTGTCTTCAACTATTGGCATGATTCTAAACTCAAGCATCAAATCCTGAATTCCCACTCGTATAAAGCCAGATATGGAGAAATCATGCCTCTGACCAATGGTTTGTACTGTTACAGCTAGCATTTTCAGAAATACAGCCCTCTTTTGCCTGAATAAAAAAGAAACAATCAAATAATAATAATAATAAATAATTACATATACATATTTATAATAAGCATTAAGCAATAAGTTTAGAAAATCTTTTCATTGTATACCATTATCCATCCTAGAAATTTTTTCCATCATGCACCATTATCCATCCTATTTGTTGGAGATGTTCTAAATAGGTCATGAATCAAGTTTTTTTCATATACCTTTTTAAAAGATGAAAAAAGAATTAGATTTTTTTAGTAAAGTTAAAACTAGTTTATGTATAAATTAATTTTTTAATTATTATAAAAAATCGATTTCTATTTTTTTTTTCTTAGAAACGTGACTATTTTGAAACTAATGTACTCAAATGTTAATTCTTTTCGTGGCCTGTGTTGATTTCAGGTTATATAACTTCATATTATCGCTCAAATATTTGATAGTTATTAACTTGTAATATTTAAAAAAAATACTAATTTTAATTTAAAATAATTATCTATAAATTATATATCTTTAAAACTAAAAAAATTACTAAAACAAATCACAATTAATGAACGTTGAGGTGTTTATATCTATCTCTAAAATTTGTTAACTAACTAATTCAAAAGCTCAGTTGGCATGTTCTCAGTTGTAATATTTTGATAATTAACAACGCACCATGTACTTGACATATTTATATAATTGATATATATATTGTACATAAGTTAAAAATATTTTAAACAATTGTTACATTAGAGAATTAACGTTCCTATATTGTACAACTGCTTGCAAAGTAAAATGGATTTATTAATTTGAGTTTTTAATTACATTCATATTAATTTGCACCCAAGCTTATTTTGTATGGTGAATTGTCTGCTCTCAATCAAAAATCAAAACTTTGGCACATATAAAATTTTATAGTAACCATTGTAAAAAAAAATATCCAAATAAAAATTTCAAAACAGTATCAATGTAGAAATTAACTAATAATATGTAAAAATTGAACTACAAAACTATTTATCCTATTTGAGCATTATTTATACACATCAATAAAAAGGTGGGTATTTGGGTCTAAACCCCTCAACACCACCAGTATAACACAAGTAGTACTCATTAACAACCAAACTATCCAACTCCATATATTAATTGCTTGAAAATTATTTTGCACTGCATAAAGAATGAAACAAGTTAAATGGCAAATTTTGGTTGGTTGTGGTCTCTCATCAGTCACATTCTTCCTTTTCATCTAATAACATAAAGTCAATTCCTTCACCAATATGTAATTTAAATGCATCTCACTGTTTTATATATACAAAAAAAAAAAAAAAAAATTTAAACTTTTATAAGAGAAAAATTTTTTATTATAATAGTATTTTATAAATTATTTATATAATATTTATTTTA
>Ga0099825_1001740_pt1 | contig 28223 bp, 9 predicted proteins | sample SiratroredBW_FD_76838 | JGI IMG/M metagenome (GOLD analysis project Ga0099825, IMG submission 76838) | Root nodule microbial communities of legume samples collected from California, USA - Siratro red BW | ecosystem: Host-associated > Plants > Roots > Nodule | place: USA: California | collected...
CTTGAGGACAAGGCTGCTCTCGATGGAGATGGTATTGTAATGATGGACAACCCAATAGAAGGAAACGAGGCCCACAAGGAAGAAGGAAGACGCAGTTCGAGGCCCAAAATAAAGAATTCCAAGCTGGCAGACTATGTGTGGGGATAATCCTTGTATTTGGGGAGAGAAGAGAGAGAATGGAGGGGGACAATTTTTTGACAATTCTGTTAATTTCTCTTGTGGAATATTTCTATAGTACGGGCTGATCGTATTATTCATCATTTTCTTCTGTCATTTTTCTTAAGATCCTTTCGATTCCTCTAATATACGTTACAAGGTACTACTTATTTTTATTCAATACTTTATAAAATTTTAAACATAGGAAGTGTTAGGAAAATCAAGGGGAGAAACATCAAGGAGACAAACAAGAATGAGAAAAGGACATGACATCACCTTCAACCCAAAACCTTAAGACATTTGGTTTGTAGGTCATCTTTCTTATATGATGCTAAACTTTCTCATTTTTATTCAATGTGAGACTTAGACTCACACTTGGATACCTAACAATCTTTCCCTCCAGTGAGAGGCCATCTTTCACATTAATACACTCTCCCTCAAGCCAAAGCAAATACGAGTATCTTACTCACAAACGATCCTTATTTGTATTGTCGTTTACACCCAAAACCTTAAGGTATTGGGTTTGTGGGTCTTCTATGTTATATGTTGCTCAACTTTCTCATTTTTATTCAATGTGAGACTTAGACTCACACTTGGATACCTAACAACAAACATTTTTCTTAAGTCTTCTATGTTGTTCTACAACCTTTTTCTTAGTCTAATTTCTCAACAGAAAACTTAAAAATGTTCTTAAAATAAAATTATATTCACACAAGATCATTAGGGTGTGTTAGTGATAGGAATGAGTTTTGAAATTCAAAATAATTGTTCTAAGTTCAATAAGATCGTGCTAACTTTTAGCACAATCATGTTTTTCTCTTTAAATCAATTTCTCTTTAAATATGTTTAATTTTCTATCATATTTTCTTTTTTACTCCAAAATATACATCTTTGTTGTGCACATAGACAAAATAGATTATAGTTTAATCAAATTTTATATGTTAATAAGACAAAAATTTCTTTACAAATAACTGAATGCAATAAACATAGGTTGAACAAACATCATTAGCTTGACTTCACCGAAAATATTTTTAATTTGATATCATCCTAATATCAATATTGGCGGAATTATCTTTTACTCAACCTTAACCGATTTGTTCTAGTCTTAACTAAATTATATTTAGTGTAATTTTGACACAATTATCTTTAGTTCAGTTTTGATCAAAACATCGAGTCTTTTAATATAGACATATTTGATCTAGTCACAACCAAAACTTTCTTAAAGAGATCTTAATAATGCCATCTTCAAATTATGAAGTCAAGATCTTTTAAGTTGGTGTTAAATTAATAATACATCAATATAACTAATAATTAGAGTATTAATTCTGATAATTAATTTGATATATGTTTATTTTATATATATATATATATATATATATATATATATATATAAAACAATTAGATACTTTATTGAGAAGTTACTCACAATTTTTACACCAATTTCTTAGAAATTGAATAAAAAAATCCTCAAAGTTAAACTAAGTAAGACAGTATTCAGAAATGAATGTCAATTTACATATTCATTCGTCATTATTTAGTTTATAATTGCATTAATTTTACATTTTGAGTATTGTTTTATATGAAAATGTTTTTATACACGTCTTACCTCATTAGAAAAGAATATATGTCAATAGCTTAAAGTTGTAATGGGACATGTATTATGAGATTTTGTGATAAGACTCTACGTGTGTATATACGTCTAATGTACCTTCAAAGTGGGTAGATTTATATTACGTAGATCATACGGATCATGAAAATGGTGAGAAATTTGTACAACATGTGAAGCTTAGTATGAAGGCCCAATTAATAGTTTTTGTGAGAGTAAGAAATAAAGAGAGAATTTGCTTATTCTAGATGTGTGGAGGAAGATATGAAAGTAGATGATAAAATTCTTGAGTGATTCAATTATTCTAAAATGTACTAAGTATTATTGTCATCAGAATATGTCCACTTATAAGAACTAAAAGGTGGCAAAAGTTAAGAATGAGAATTTAGTATAACTCTTTGCTTTTCCAAACACAGCTCTCGAACATATTGTTTTATTTGGATGTAGAATTTTTGTCCCATTTTCCACATTATGCCTCTTAAATGTTTTCTTTTATGCATTGTGAAATATAACTTTTATTAAATATTATGTGGTCAATAATTTTATACAAAAATTAAATTTTGCTAATGAGGTCATTAAATTATAATTTACATAAAATTTTGTTAGTTTAACCATAATAATAAGACGGTTGGTGATTTATAAACAAAATTTTATGAAAAGTTGTAATGAGATGTTATTATGAGATACTAGGAATGAAAATGATATTTATTTGATTTTATGAGAATTTGAAAGTTACGTAGTTATTGTGGTGACGTTGACTAGGATATTTATGTGGAAGTAAGAAATAAAGATAGAATTTTTGTTATTCTGAATGCGTGGAGGCAAATGATAAATTGGTGAATGATTCAACCATATTCAAAAGTATGATTATCAGAATATCTTCTTCTTTTGGTTGTCCACTCTAAGAACTAAAAGGGGCAGAAAGTAAGAATCAGAATACATTTTGCTTTTCTAATCGTATATCTCTGCAACGTATTCTTTTATTTTCCATCTATTTTTTCCTTTTTCACATATTCTGTTTTTAATATACAAATGTTATGTTTAAAAGATTATTATCTTTTTTAATTCTTATTATTAACTCCGATTAGTTTCGGATGAAATCCCTAACAAAATAAAATAAAAAATATTAATTAAGATGATTGAGTGTGTAATCCACTTAAGCGATATATTTATTATTTTATATTAAAAAAGTAATCAAACGTAATTTAATTTATTTTTAATATCTTATAATTAATATTGTACTTTATTTAATTGTGATAATAATATTTAAGAAAGAAATTATAATAATAATAATAATAATAATAATAATAATAATAATAATAATAATAATCCGTGCTTGTGGCATGACAGTAAAACAATTAAAAGTAAAAAATATATCAAAACAATAAAAGTTAAAGTTCATAATATATTAAAATAAATGGCATGTAATTACCTTATTTATACAAAATAACAAATATATTATATTGTGTGGAGAGGAAAACAGAAAGAAGAAAGCCAGAAAGATTAGGGTGTTATAGTTAATTGGGAAAAATATAAACTAGAAAAATTAAGAAAACTGAGACACATTTTTATAAGATTTGAAGAGGGTTTGTTGTACCTGAAAATGTCAACGGAATCATTTTGTAGCTAGCAACAAAACCTGGAAAGCACATAGAGAAAGAAGGAAAGAGCTCTAGGTATCTCTTGTACAATATATCTCCCTCATTTTCACTTTTCTTTTTCTAATCCTCAAAGGAATCTTTCAAAGTTTTGAGAAGATAAATATTTGCATCCTTCAAATTTTGAAATATTCCCTCGCTTCTTTTTCGTAGGTTTCTTTCCAATAACCTATCTTTGTTGCCAAACATTTTCTTTTGTTTTTTTCCTTTGCTAATAATTCATGGATGCGTGAGCAGCAAGCAACATTCTATTTCCCTTGCTTTTTCATGCTCATTAATCAAGATTTTCAGCCAAAATGTGTTCTTTTACGGATTGGAAAAGAATCTTCTATTTCTGCTTTGGTCATCTCTATCAAGATCTTAGTTCACGATCTTTTATCGAGATTATTTTTCTTAGATAGTTCTCTCTCAAAATGTTTGTAAAAGATTTTTCGAAACTCAAATTAATATTTTATATTCAGAAGAAAGTTTGAATGCTAGTTTTAAAGTGAATTTTAGTATTACAGACAATTTATATGCTGGTTATAGTTGGTTTCATTATCACCACATTTTGAGATAATTTTTAACAATATAGATGAATTTGAGATGATTATCATTAATCGTAAATATACTTATTAATTATTTTATATATTTGACAATTATTCGGCACAGTGTCAAAGACATCTCAACTTATAAATGATTTTGAACTTGCATATTACATAAAGGTTATTTTTTATATTCAATAAAATACCTTCAGTTGTGCATGTTATTGATCGATTACATCTCGACATTGTACAATTCAAAAAATATTAGCAAATCAAGACTGCTTCTTCCTGCACCTTCAGAGTTTATTCCTGCAACCTTCATAGACAACATATGAAAAAGATTGAAATACTTTTAAATAAATTTTTAAATAACCTTAATACTCTTAGTTATTTCACCCTATATCTCTGAAAATTAATTTTGTAAAAAAATATTTTGGATTATATAATCAGATCTGAAAATAGCTTTTAAAATTTGAAAATAATTTTCGGAATCCGAAAATAATTTATAGATTATACAATTTAAAAATAGATTCTGAATGTACAATCTAGAAGCCCTTTCCAGATTTTGAAAGCCATTTTCGAATTTTGAAAGTCATTTCTAAATTCGAAAATACGTTCTGATTATATAATCCAGAATGTGTTTTAATTTTAATTTTTAGATTAATTTATTTCGAAAATAAAATTATCTTTTGAATCAGCCTATTTCAAAATACAAAAATAATTTTCGGATTGAAATTTAAAAGGTGTAATCCATAATACATCTTTCTTTTCTAAATTAGATTAAAGTTATTAATATATTCTAGAATAGGTTAATCTATAACTATAATTTCCAATAAAAGAAATAGAGTTTGCCGTCTAATAATTTTCCGAATTACAGAATGTGAAATATAAATTCAACCACACCACCGTCACTTATCAAAGGATATTCCTTTAAGTCTATTGCACAAGGATTAAAAATATAAAATTTTACATGCAGAAAAAAGCTATGGAGGTGCAAGAAGAAGCAGTCACAAACTAAAATGCAGATTAAAAGAAAGTCCTCTGTTTATATTTTCAGTGAATCAGCCTGTATATTATGTCTCACTTACTTCACCGACCACTCAAACTAGAAGAGGATCACCAATGGGCTTGTAGGCATGTTTTTTCTTTAAATTAAAAATTAAAATAAAAAATATTTAAAAATTAACCTTTTTATATTACATTATTGGAAAGATGTAACTATACATTAATATTTTTATTTAAATATTAATTATAAATGTAATAGGTAAACATAATGATGTTTTTATTACCCTTATAGTTATGATGAATTAAACGCGACCTTATTAACAGAAATATTTTTACCCCCAATATTATTGTAAAAAATTAACTATTTTTAGAACAAAAATATATTTATCTTCCTTGAATTTATATTGAATCACATTTGCACTTTTTTTTGGATTTAAAATAAATAATTATTTCTTTTATGTTTTTAGTAAAAATGATATATATACTCATTTCTCATGTTTCTATTAATGACACTCGTTTTACTTATATATTTTTTTTAGAAAATAACACTCACCTCTGTTGTTTTATTTAGGATATTACATTATCTAAAATTTAAATAGAAATTATAAATTAAAAGTATAAAAATTAAATAATTTTTCATAAATAAAAAATTGGACGGTTTCCAGATAATAAGAAAGTCAGTGTCATTTTTTTAACAAAATAAATGGAAGATGAATGTGATTTATCAATAATATATGTCATTACTAAATGTGCATTTAGAAACTAGAAAAAGTGTAAATGTTTATTTCAAAACTATAAAGTTTGAAGGACCACCAAAATAAGTTTATAAATCAACTTAAACCGTCATCAGTTCATGTTCAACAGAGTTGAGAAAACGAAATAATTTTAAAAAATTCATGTTGAATAGAATGGACATTATAAATTATTCTACAATGAATTAAAATTTACAACTCCATATATCATCGAGCTAAGGAAAGCTTAAAGTGGGTAATATTACTTTGGACAGAAAGGATTTCTATCTCACTCCATTACAAGCTTAAAACACTATTATTTCATACACATTTTGTCTATACTAAGTTTTCCTAGCCCATTAAGCTAAAGACTAATTTCATTCGTTGTAGTACAATGCTATGACTGTGGCTAACACGACGATTTTTCACACTAATAAAGTCAAATACAAGTTCTCTATTGTATAGATCATTCTCATGAATGCAAAATGTTAACTATGCCTACTCATCAGATCAAACACAAACCGTTCCTAAATTACTAATAACGATTTGATATAGCGACGTTTATTCATAAGCACATCAAAGAGGATAGCAAGAACAAGGGTAAGTCATAAATTTTATATCAATTCGATCGATTTCAACAGAACCTTCAGACACGTGAAAAGAAGCGTCAAAACCACACTAAGATATAAATAGCCAAACCATAACTCATCAAGGAAAACTGATTTGAAATTTTGTGGATGGGTTATAAGTAATAACAAAAATGCATTTCACCATATTCCTCATACAAATTTAGGCAAGACAAGCATGTGCATCAATACCTAAATTGACAAACATATCGTACAGAATGTATGACGGTCCTTTAGATGTATTTTAGACCAGAGATATATTGTTGCCTAGTAATTAGATACTGAGCGAGGGAATATATAACTCCTAATATACCCAAGATCTTAATCTTGAGTACATCTGTACATGCAATGGGAAGCAGATTAAGAGGCAAAGTTATCCACGGGGGTGAGTCACTTTGCTTCGTATGGCTCCACACGTACCTGTTGAAAAGTATATGACTGGGAAATGTAAGAATGAGGAGGGCCAAATTCTTCACCACAAAAATCCAGTCTGGCCCACCAATTTGAAGACCCCATCCACTATTTCCTTGCCAAACGTCTTCCCATATGCTGTAGAGGGCAGTTAAAACAAAGTAGGCTGATATGACTACAGTCACAGGAAAATATCTATGTTTGTCCCCAAAACCAGCAACAAAATCAGAGTCCTGATTAAGCAGCAGCAGGATAGGAGCCAGGAAAAATATGGCCCGGTTTGAGCCTCCGGTAAGATTAACATTCAGGACTAGACATATAGCAAAGCACAATACTGTGGCAACATTGCCAACCGCAGGCATCCACGCTCCATCCGCAGCCATCCTCTTTATTGTAAAGGAGGGTGCTGTCGTGGCCCGACGATGCTGCATAAACCTCATTCTTGGCAGGAAACTAGCAGATGCACTTTGACTACCATGATTTTGTCTGCCTCCACCTGAATCAATAACCTTCTCCCGCAAAATTGACGCGAGTTTATACTTTATCTCCAAGGCTATAAGCATAAAGATTGCTGCATACAAACCTAGAAGAGATATCCGAGCACCCTCAATTGCTAGTAATGTCGTAAGCTTCTTCTCCTCCTCACCCAAAATTCCCAGCTCACTATCTTCAAGAATATTTTTAATTCTCAGTTGGCCCTCCAAAAGATAAGTAACAGGAAAGAGAGCCACGAGTAGAGCAAATACCCAGGGCAGAACCTTTGTGCTTGTAGCAGAGGGCAGATGAGTGAAGACAACAAAAACAGAGGCACAAACCATAGTGACAACAATGAGAACATGCAGAACGCCAGCCCAGAGAAAGTATTCAGCAGCAATGTAAATACCAAGGGTAATCCCCATAGCAATGGAGTAAAATGTCCGTAATTCAACAATGTACTTAATGGGTATAATAGATGTAACTGATGCCAGAGTCAGCAAAATTGCAATAATAATAAGCCAAGAAGGCCAGGTAGGCTTGCCAGCTGTATATCCATAAATTGAGATATCATCAGCAGAGTGACGGGCAGTCTTGATTAGGTCTGACTGGTAACTCAATGACACAGGAAGAGGGGGCTGCATTAGAATAAAAAGTAGACCAGTTGCCACTACCAGCACTAGACATCTTTTGGCAGACTGCAAAGAAACCAAAAGCTTAGGATCAATCTTTAGAAGCAGATTAAAAAGGAAGACATGATTATTTACTTTGTCAACCACAGATAATGTATAACCGGTCGTGAATCAATTGACTAGCAAAAGTTTGGAAATTGCAATGAATATCATATGATCCACACACCCAAAATAAACAATGATAAAACAGGATTGGATACATATGCATACCAAAACATGTGAGAAATGAATAGCAACAATTGGAACACAGGCCAATCCGGTCAACAGTATACAAAATCCCAAAATTAAACCATCTGAAGGAGATCTTCCATTCCACCACTGGAGAGCTTCAAAAATTGTTTCACGGCAAAACCATACAGACATGCCAACTACACAGGCATGTGCATAACCTTGCCATGGTTTCATCCTAGAAGTTGTTTTCGATCTCTCCCTACAAAATCCAACAACAGTGAATTACCAAAAGTTTAACAATAAAGTCTAGAGGATATATGTAGGTTACTTAAAGTAGGATCCCCCAAGCCGACAAATTCCAGAGACTGTTAAAGTTACCTGTAAAGAAGCAATGGAGGGGAAACAGCCAACAAGAGAACTGCAGAAACCCAAACAACAGACTTTGATGAAATGAACAACATAGCTAGCTTTGAGAAATAGAGGCAAGTCAAAATCCAAACTGCTTTTCCTCCAATTCGATTATCCACAGATAGCCTTCTGACCAAAGCCAAACCCAATAATGTTGTCATCACAACCATATAGCTAGGATACATCACCTCATCCTCAAATCCATAATAGTAGATGCTAGAATAATTGAAGAATCGGTTCTCAATGTAGCATAAGAGCAGCGCATGACTTATCAGACCAGCCTCAGATAAAAAGTTCAACTTTGAAGGCAGTAGAGCTAAACCAGGAATAGCCATAGCCAAGACAGAATTTGCTATTATGAGTTTGCAAAAAGATTTAAGGGACATCCCTGCCATCCAAATGTTTAAATCCCAGAAGTTGTGCAGAACAAACCATGTAACCATCAAGCTTCCAAGAATAACAAAAGCAAAGTATGACACTAAGCTCTTCTTTTCAAAAAACCGAGCCAAATAAAAGCCAGCGACTGCAGGCAGAGGGAGGAACTGCAGATCAAAGGTTGAAATATGTAAGTAAAAGAAAGACAAAATGAACAAGGGTGAATGGAAAAAAAATATTAACCACAAACATAAGCAATATTATCATCATCCACCAAAGAAGTCAGCACATCAAAATTGAATTCTTAAGAAAGATGCAGGCAGTTAACCAACCAGTTGTTTCGTGAAGCAATATGAATTTTAGCATATTAAGCGGTGTTTTCTGGTTCCCACATCTTAGATAGATAGTTTAGTGGATCAGCAGCTGTGCTAAAGAACACTATAACAATACAGTAGATCATAGAGTGGGCATTCTACCGAAGACAACAGATATAATTAAAATGTTACAAGGATTAATTATTTTGATACAAATAAAACTGAATTTTGCATTAAAATTAAACATACTAGTTTTAATGGTTACCCAAAATTATATCAATATTATCATTGTTGAGATCTCACATGGACTACAAATTTAGTGAATGTATTATATGGCTTGGTAAGTCCATTTCTCACTTATATTTAAGACTGAACTAAGGAGCTTAAACCCAGGTAGCTTAGATGTTAAAACAGATTCTTGCATAAAGGTTTACTTAACCTGGTCTCCACCATAACTCTGTGTGCCAGGACCCCCAGAGATCAAAAGATTGACCTCGAATATGTATTGGCATACTAAAATAAAATAATTGCACAACATAAGCATACTCACATCAGACAAATTTATATGCACTACCATGAAATAGTAACGTCAAATAAAACAATGAAATTACTATTAAACCAAAACAACCAATCAAGGTTTTGCCTACCATAAAACATATAGATCAACAAGATTAAGCACCAATATGTGTGTGTGTGTGTGCAGACTGAATCTCAACTTACGATCAGATTAGGGACAAAATCAAACAATATCAATTTGATCTTAACTAGATGACAAGTGGAAAAGCAGTTTGGATTGGATCAGTTCTTTCTAAGGAAATACTGATTGATTTGGTTCTTGATTTGTAAAAGTTTCTAACCAATCTAGATCATACCAACCAAACAGGTAACACAAAAGCAGCACCAAGCCAACACCTTAACAATTTGCCAAAGCTCACCCTCTGATGTCACGCAATATATATATAACATAAATGATAAATCTTTAGATGGATCCTACTACTGTACATCTAATATTTTCATCTAAACATCGCAAGAAGCTTAAATTTTCTAACTGAATATTTTAAACCTCTAACCTTGACTTCTACATATAGATGTTTTATTCAGCTCGGAATAGATTAAAAAAATGGATAAATGGAAATATATAGAAGTAATCTCGTACATTGTGCAAGCCTATGACCCTTTAAAGGGGAGATGTTGACGAAAAACATTTCAAGGTTTAGGATTTCATAGGTCAGGATAATGATTTTTGTGGAAAGATGACAGTATAGCCTATAGACAGATGCAAGTAAGAAATTTACAAGCCATGTGAGGGGAATTGGCTTTTATATAATGACGTCCACAACCTAATTTTATTCAAAAAGGCATTCTAATTTACTATTTATGTTAAACTAAAATAATACACACACAACTGCCTCATTCACTTGTCCTAATTACCACCAATTATTGTATACGCTAGCAGCACTTTCAGTGGTCATTAGTGAAATAAAGGGAAAAATATAAAAAATGACAGTAGTTTACTCAAATTTCTATTCTAAATTTATAAAAGAACAGGTCGTGACTTGTGAGGCTGACTTGAATCTAACTATCTGCAATTCTACCCATTCCAACGTATACGTGTTAGTTCCACGTTTCCACCAAGTGTGCCAAAAAGCACACGCTAAGCAAAAATTGTTTCAGGAAGCTACACACTTAATTAATTTGTTACAATGGCAGGTAGCACATCCGTTTTACCAACAAATTAATCGAACTTGTAATTGTAACACTAGCTCACTCCTACTCCAAGTAGCTTTACAACACTACAAAAATCTAAAGACTGAACGGTGAATAAAATTAACAATCTCAAAATGCTTACCAGCAAGGGAAACCCCACAACAACTGCTCCAGCAGCACTGACCACAATAGCAGAAGTAGTGAACGCAACAGAGCTGAGGGCATCGGAAACCAAACCCATGGCATAAGCACCGGCAGCAGCAGACCCTCCAAGCATGGTAATAGTCACGAGAACATAATTCAGCGGCGGCGGCACCTGGATGTACCTCCCAAAGGCATGGAAAACCACCCTGACCTCCAATGCAACGACGACAAAAACCAATGCAACAGCGCCATTGACGACACGAATGCTGTGGAGCTGGTTGGGGTTGCCGGTGACCCACCAGAGAGCCCCTCTGGTGGAAGCATAGAGCTGAAAGAGGAAGGGAAGGAAGAAGAGGAGGATGAGGTCGCAGAAGGAAGCAGCGGAAGAAAGAATGAGAGAGTAATGGGAGGCAATGTGGAACAAGAGAGGAACGAAGAGAAGGTTGAGAGTGTGGATGCAACTCTCGAGGGGGCCGAGGATGAAGCTGTCACGGGGAGCCTCGCCGCCGTGATACCGGGCCTCGTGTTTGGTCTTGAAGGAGGAGACGCGAGGGATGGAGAAGAGCCAGTAGAAGCAGCAGTTGAAAGCGGCGAGGTAGTAGGCGGCGTTGTTGATTCCGACGGCGGCGATGGCGGCCCAGGTGAAGAGGCAGGAGGCGGAGATGGGGAGGCAGGCGAAAAGGAGGCGCTCGAGGGCGACGGCGATGGAAGGGTTTTCGACGAGGAGCCACTTGAACTGGAGAGAGGACCAGACGCCGAGGAGGAAGGTGGTGTGGGCGCAGAGGAAGGACGCGATGGCGGCGACGGCGACGGAGGAGTTGAAGGCGGCGAGGAGGGAGGAAGAGGCGGAGAGGAAGAAGGCGAGCTGGGCGAAGACGAGGGAGAACCAGACGGCGAAGAAGGCGGCGGGCTTGAGGCTGAGGGCGTCGAGGATGTAGGAGATCATAAGGCCGACGACGAGGGTGGCGACGACGGAGGTTCCGCTGAGGTCGAGGAGGAACAGGGCGGATGGGACAAGGGCGATGGCGATCCGGTAGTTGTGGGCGAATGATGAGAGGGTTTTGAGGGATCTGGAGGAGGAGGAGGAGGCGGCGGCGGAAGTGGAGGAGATGCCATTGCCGTGGTGGTGATGCGACGGCGAAGGGTGGGAGGCGTTAGGGTTTGGGGAAGAGGAGAAGGAGGGGGCGCTGTTGGAAGAGGACAAGGATATGTGGGGGCGAAATGCGCGTGGTTGCAGCATTTTACAATTTCTTCTTCTTCACTTGGCTACTTACTCGATCGGTGAAGAACCCAATTTCTCACTTCATTCATTCATCTGAACCAGAGCTAGCTAGACTACAGTCCTTCTCATCTCTCTTTTCTCTGGTCAAACTCGTTGTTTCTCTTCTCTTCTCTTCCCTCCTCTGTCTCTGCATTTCGTGGGCCACCCTTTTCTCAAACAGGCTTTTTTTCTTCCATAATGCACCCCAGCAATTGTTTAGCACATCTCCATAATTTTCGAAATGACCATTTTACTTTTCTTTAAAGGACTTCGAGATTAGATTAAGCTATCCAAAATATTTTTCATAACATGCTTTCTAGAATTCATGAAATAGGATTTCAGAATTTCCATTTCTGAAACAATGATTTTTGAAATAAAATTTCTAGAATGTTGTAGGAAATATATTATACAACAAGCATCAACTTTTAGAATCATATAATATTTGGAGTACGATTTTCAAAATAAATTTTTTAAAACAAGTTTTTCAGTGAAATGTATTTCAGAAAGAACTTTTCAGAATAAGTTTTTTTTTTTCGCTTTCTTTATTTGCAAAATTCTCTCTCTCTCTTCTTCTTATTCCACTTCAGCGATGATTTTGCAGCAGCCATGGGAATGGTGGTAGCACCGGTCGTGTGGTGCAATGAGGAAGAAGCGACCGGAGGACAATCAGGTGATTTCACCCAATTGTAGGGGTGCAAGAAGCAAAAGCCTCTCAAACAATGCCTAGTTATTAGTGGGCCACCACTACACACAACTAGATTATGACAAATTCTTCCTCCACCCCCATACCTTCTTCCTGCACCCCCATATAATTTTTTATTTCATGACTGTCCTTCATGAAATTACATAAATACCCTCTCTTTCGTTTTTTAAATTGTGAACCGGATGGGGGTGCATCCGGTTCTTATTTTAAAAAAAAAATACAAACCAGACGACTTCATCCGGTTCTCAACCCAGCAGATCAAAAAATCCTCAAATTCTCCGTCGACAGCCCCCCAAATCCCAAAACAACTACTCTAATCATCAATATCACCTACTAATTGCTAATAAACATCACAAATTGGTTACCTAATGCTTCTATGAAGGATTAATTGAAAGATTTTGAATAACGAAGGAACGGAAGTAGCCTTATTCTCACTGGCCTTCTCTTTCATCAATATTCTCACTATTGCTCTTCACACCCCCATCACTTTTTCCTTTCACCTCCCTAATATAATTCAATTACCTGATCATCTTTTAAAATTCTTATACTTTACACGGCACATTCTGAAAAAGAAAATTCGGAAATGAGAATTCCAAAATACGTTTTAGAATACATAATTCAAAGTTAATTTTAGAATAACATTTTTCAGAAGGTTAAAACTTTAAAAGCTCACTTTTATCAATCCACTTTAATGGGAAGGTGTAGGAAACAATTATTGAGGTACCAAAAGAAAAGGTCGAATACTATTATTGAGGCCTATAAGGTTGTCTTGTAAAAAAAAAAGAAACCCATAAAGTAGATTCCTATGAATTTGGGCTCAAAGAAATGGCTTCCTGTCCTTCCTAGGACTTGTGTTCTATTTGTGCCATTTCCCACCTGCTATTTGTTCTTGCATTCTACAACAATTTGTGTGCGTTTTTTTGTGAACATGTAGTATAACCTGATTAAGAGCTATATGTGCGTTTGTTTTCATTCATTGAGAGTTTTAATTTCAACCTTAATTTTCCCAATAATCAATAATTAAGCTTCTAGAAATGAAATAGAGAAGCTACAATACGATGTGCATGAATATCCTTATTATATTGGTGTCAAATCCAAAAATGATACAGAAGTAACTTGTAGACATGAGTCCAAGTTGTGTCAGACAGTGGAACCAAACACGCAACAAGTTGTGCTCAAAGAAAGCGCAATATGTCTTTCGTGGGCAGAGGTGTGTTTTTGTGCGTGGGTACACTTGCATCCGTATGTCACAGACACGCAGAGTGAGTTATGCTAGGAACAACTTGAGTGGGGGTTATGTTTGTGCAAACTTAAAACCTAATTACATTACAGCTTGACGAGGAGCTTTCCTAGGAGGATAAGATACGCTCCCTTTTGTTGTCGGCATCGTATAATTTTGAACTGTCATGCCTGCACTTTCACATAGGAAGCTTAATTAAGTCCCACGATAATGACCGATGCGATGGGTGGTTCCCCTTAAATGCCATTGCAGCCACCTGTTACGCGCATTTACGCTGTGCAACAGCACTTGTGAAGGAATCATTATCGCCGTCATTAATATCCAAGATTATTTTCTTGCCTCCTGCTGCTGCTGGCGTACACTTCACTCCATCTCTTCATATTTTAAATACTGCTATTCCTACCTTTCCAAATGACACAGTTAGACAATTTTGTAAAAATAAATATCATTCAGTCCAATTTAACGTTAATAACTTATTAACATAAGCTTTTTTTTAGCCTCGGATGAAGCTACTCGTGTATGTGACACATTTTAATACAATTCAAACATTTTATAATGTTAAACGCGTACAGGTAACATCATATCATAACACATTCTTCCCATCCATACATAAACCTGCGTAATTGTAGCGCTGGATCTTTACTTCAGGATCTTTACTTCAGTTTTTAGTACGGAAAAGGTTCACATAGGACCACCAACCACCCACGCTTATGACCTAACACCACAGCTCAGTTCTTGAACAATTTTGCGAAGAATTAATGTGCACGTTTCAACTACTGTATCTAGAGAAAGGATTTAAATAAAATTAAACAAAATCTCTCCAACCAAAGTCTAAATAACTGAACTGTGAAGTGCAACTACCACAGAGTAAACGACCATCAAGTCACAACAAAAACATTTATAGGGGTGTGTGTATAATGTTAATAATACTAAACAAATGATGACCCTTGACCTTTTCTAAGTTACTCCACCTCTTCACTATCAGATAGGGTAGGTTCCTAATCATCGGTGTTATTTTTGCTGGGCGGGATTTCAGCTACTGAAACTTGGGATGAATACTTCTTAATTCTCAGAGAAATAAGTACACTAGACAAAATACCAACTACAGGAAAAAAGTACGACCAAATTTGAGATTTCTTAGAGCCAGAGGCCGAAGCAACAGCAGCACCAGCAAGGCTTCCAATGGATGTATTCTGCAAGATCATGGGAAGACATCCAATGGCGGTAGGAAGAATAAAATCTAAAAGGAACCGAACTTCAGTAGCCGCCAAGGTATAGTTAATAACATAAGAGGGCATAGGTGAGAAGCGAGCAAGAAGAACAAATTTCCAACCATCTCGCTCAACTCCTGTAGATATCATGTGAAAATATCTGTTTCTTTTGGCCCACTCCATTGCTGAGCTTGAACTCCTGAATACCAACCTGAAAGAACCCAAAATTCAGCAGAGACATACAGAGAGAAACACCCTAGAAATTACATGCAAGCTTAAGTTAGCACATCCAATCAAATCGACAATACGTCATTAACACGTGGATATCATAGTTACTACTTACTAGACAAGTTAAACTGTAATAGTATTCACATAAAAGCGTCGTTCACTAAACCTATGAATAAGGGTTTATTGTTGACTTGTATATGCACTGGCAGCTCTTCTCGGCAGTCGGTGCTAAAGTCAAATATGCAAAAAACTAAAATGGCAATGATTTTCTTGAATTTGTATTCTGATAAAGCTATAAAGAATAATTCAACACGTTTTAAGGCCAGCTTGAATTAGACGATCTACTGTTCTTCCCATTCCCAAGGACATAAATTAGGTGCACCTACTTGAGCCTGAGGCGAAGATACAAGTTAAGTAAACATAGACTCACGGTTTCAAGAAAATTCACAATTGTTTTGGTACAATGACAGCACCGCGTTTGAACATACAACCTCTACAAACTAATCAAGGACACCGAACCAATCCAAATTCTGTAAACTCATGGAAGAAAAAGAAAGTATTACCCGTTACTATCTCCTTAACATGAATTAATAAAGTTAGCAAATGTTCATAATTACGAGTGTTATCAACATAGTACTCTAACACAATTTCTACAGATTAAAATTTGTTAAAAACTACCAAATAATTAGTGATGTTCATTAAATATGAAAGGGGACCCATAAAATTTTATTATTTTCTATAGATTTCAGGTTATAGTAGCAAGAAGTGTATTTAAAGGGTTGAGTTCCAAAGTGTGTCATTGTTTCTCTAATTATATTTGGCTCATTTATAGAAGGGTAAAAGTTTATTACAACGCAAAGCGAAAAATAATCAAAAAGACAAAAGAGGGGAACATAACCTCTGCAAAGAAAACAGAAGGATAAAACAAACACAAGTCAGCACAAAAACAGCTTCCAATTGCTTAGAATATTTGGCCAAAAGATTCCCACAATAAAAGGCATGAAGCTTAACATAAACAGGAAAACACCAAACAGAAAACGATACTAAAGTTCGTGGCACTCCTTTTCCACAGACAAAAGAAAATCCAAATTCCAATTAAGTTCTTTAAAGACATCCAATAAACAAGATCGAAGAGGACCAAGGTGTTAAAAAACAGTCCACAGCCACGGTTTCAACCACAATATCTAGATCTTTCTATGTCTGAGACCACAATAATGGCCACGTTTATCCTTAATTTCCACAAAACACAACAAGATCGCAGTCACACTTTAAAATCTTAACGAGGACTAACAGCAGAGGATAATTCATTGTTCTCTATGTTCATTGGACTAATCAAGCAAAATGTGATCTCCAAATTGTTCGAATTAATCAGATATTGCGGTAACTGATTAAAAACCTAGAAATGAGCTATTCAGTTCTAAATGCAGCCAGAAAAGAACAGAAATTCGGAGAATTAGTTGGATCAACCACAGCTAGTGTTCCTACGCGAAATCAACTGTCAATTAATCGTTTCTTTATAGCGAATTGACAATTAACAAGCCAAAAGCACATGGAAAGCAAAGTCAACGATCTCTAATTTGACGTCGCAAAAAAATGAGTGAAGAAACGTGAAGAAGAGGTATAAACCTGCCGATGGAGAAGGAGAGTGAGGCGGCGAGGATTTTGGCGGAGAAGACGCATAAGACGGAAGGTAAAAAGCCGAAGAGAAGAGGAGCGGCGGTTTCGAAGAAAATTGCAGAGGGCAAACAGAGGGCGATCGAGATCGTGTGGAGCGACACGTACAGAGGGATCGCCCAAATCCCTAACTTCTCCGACCATTCTCTCGCCAACCTGAAAGCCGCTTCCCTGTCCCATCCACCGCCTTGCCACCCTCTCCACACCGCCACTGCCACCGCCAACAAAGCCACTTTCCACCACCACCCCCGCCCCATTGTCGCCGCGAGTTCGATTCTCGACCAACCCAGCCACACGCCGCCACTCAATTGGGTTGTTACTATTATTTAATACTGTTAAATGTTATAGATATGAAGATGTCAGATTTGTCTGTTCTTCTATCTTTAAAACGCTGGTCTTTTTTCCACTGTAATTTTCACAACTTATCGCTATAACTTATCAATGTATTATATAAGTATATTTAGATATTAACTAACTAATTAGAAATCATTTTTTTGTTTTTCATTTATGTACAAGTTAAAATTGTTAATCTTAAGATAAATTCTGTTTTGGGTCTAAAAATGAAGAGATTAAAAAACATTATTATATATTTATTTTATTATTTTAGTTCATATTTGTGTTATCTAGTTTTTAGTTGTTTTTGTAAGATTTTAATAGTGTATTTTTCAATCAGTCAAGGAATTAGTCATTAGATAATTAACTATATGATGAAAGAAATATTTACAATAATGTTGAACAAATTAGATGTCACATTATGAAGTTTTGAGTGTGAAAGTCATGAAAGACATAACTAGCTTAGTAAAATAAATGACAATAATAGATTTTATTATCATTAAAATTTTGGGAGATTGAGTAATAATTAAATTATGAGATACTGAAAATTATTTTTTTTATGGCTCTTAGATAACTTTTTATGAAACTTAAACTTATTCAACAAACATTAAAAACGAGTAAAATACTTATAAATATGACATTTTAAATTAGTGAAATTTTATGGTTCAAAGTCACAACTTTGAACCAGAACAAATTACATGACTAACATAAATAGATGTGTATCATGCATAATAGATTGGTTTAACATGTAATTAACTCTTTTAGTAAGTTAATTACATTCATATATGTTTATCGAGATTAAAGTATCAAAATCTAATGAATTGGAATTGATGCATATAGAAAAAGTATATATCATTATCACATTCTAACATGGTTGTGAGGAAATTGTTTGAAAGTAAGGTGTCAAAATAGAAATAAAAAGATAAACTCGTTTTTTTCTTTCTATTCGTTTTAATCTTAATATAATTCTAATTTTTGCTTAAGTTGAGGTCCATAAGGTTGATTTGTCATATTGTAGGAAAAAATATAAGATGGACTGAGTATTTTAATTCGTTAATTTATTTAAAACTATCTCACACAACTCATATTTCGTATGGCCTAACGACAGGACAGGACAAGACGAATTTAGTGTAAGCAACAAAAATATTTACTATATTTTGATATTATTGACATGAAACAACACTAATGATATTTTTAAAGTCAAGATATAATAATATTTTTCTTATTCACAAAGATATAATTATAAATATTTACTTGATATAAACGCTAATTTTACATTTATTTGTCAATGATTCAACAAAAATATAAAACATAAAAGTAAAATTATTATTATAATATTTACATGTAACTTTTTTTTTAGATTTTGTTTGTGTATATGCAACGGACTAATAAAATTAAAATAAAATGGGTCAACCCACATTCTCATATTTGTGATAAGATCATATCATTTTTGTTATAGTTTATTTATTATTATTATTCTCGTTACCAATCAGGAATAGTAGATTAGAATAATTGTTTTTATGTCAATTTCGAGACATTCATATTTGAAAATCCACCTATTAATGACTTGATACTCTATTACATGGTATGCAAAGTTTATAAATGAATATTAACAATTGAAGTTACTTTGAAAACCTTAATGTTGGAAGAATTGAAATATGAGAATGTATTCAAATTGATTGAAGTTACTTTAAAGAACTTGATGTTGTGAGGATTGAAATATAAGAATGTATTAAAGGTTAAAGCTGTGGTGAAAAGGGAAGGAGGGAGAATTTGATAACCCGAGTGAGTTTGTTAACAAAACACACATTTATTTCGGAAACAAATTATGGAGTTGTGGAAAAAATGAAGCAAATAAAAGATGTAAGTCATGGTGCTTATGAACGATTGAATAGTAAAGAAATTATACCACGGTTGAAGCATAAGTTTAGTGCACATTCTTCTAAATGTACTGTAATAAAAAATAACATTTTTCGAGTCCTTCAAAGTCACAATTTGTCTATTAGATGTAAGTTTATAATCAAGTTACAATGTATTAAGACATACATCATGTAGATCTGTGCAACAATGAGAGGAAAACTAGATCATATTAAAGATTGAATCGAGAGGTAAAAGATACTTCAAACTGGTTTCCAACTTAAAAATTTAAGGTTACGCATTCATTGCTCGTATACAGATTTGTAGTGTATTTGAATGCTAGGTCATGTTTTTGCAACTTTTGGAATGTTAATAGTGTCCCTTAAACTCACAGTTCTTATCCTTGCTACAAGAGAGGCTTACATAAACTGTTATTTGGTCAACTAATTTCTCCAATAAATGAAGAACAAGTGTGATTTAAAACTAATGACAATAGATACCCCATATAAAAAGGTTACCTCTTGCTCCAAAAATACAACACCCAGATACTTTTACAATTTTAACAGTTCCTTTCTCTAGCAATTTTCAAATCTTGATGTGTCTTATGCCATTTTATTATTGTTTTATGATCACCTACTACAAAAAATACGCCTTTAATTTCTCTCCGTATACTTACTACCAAAGTCTATCAAACACTTAAATTTAGAGAGAAATATGTGGCTTGGATATGTGTTGAAAATTTTGAATAAGAATAATACATCAAACTACAATAACAATGATGAATAAAAAAACAAAAAGGAGAGAGAATTATTTAAAAAAAACAGACTAGTTGAGAAATAGGGAGCAAATGTCTCTACACTGTATTTTTCATATATTTTAATATGATATATTTATGGTTTGTTTTAATATAATTTATCGCAGATAAAAGCTCCTTGCAACAGAAATTTAAATGACATCTTCTGTTTTGTTAGAACACGAGGAAATTGACTTCAGTGTAAACAAAGCTGATTTTGTTGTTTTATTTATCATAAAGAAAAAAAGGTTGAATAAGATTTTAGTTTTTTATAAGGTTTCAAATTTGAGTTTAAATAAAAACAAAAATAAGTAAAAGATGACAGACTTTGTATCAATAAGATTTTCACTAAGAAAAAAGTATATAGCTTTTTATTTTATAAGGTTTTTAGATAAGAATAAAAAATAAATATTTATTATTTAAATATGATAATGATGTGATTCCTTATTTTTATTTTTTAATTACAATACTTATATATATTGATTAAATGTTAGGTAAAAAGTATGTGTATAACTGATAAAAAAATCAATAATGATAATTTTAAATTTTAAAAATGACATATAAATAAAATTAATTGTTTTAAAAAACTTATCAATTAAAAAATTAAATAAAATGAATATTACCTAGATTTATTGTTTGAATAATTAATTATCTCAATTTAATCTTAAAAAACCATTAAATAAATTATCAAAATCATAAACGTGGAATCTTTTAATCATTCGTTTATTTCACCTTATTTTTATGAGTCAGTTTGGTTGACTAATGATTTTAATCAATCAATAAATGAATGATTAAAAAACTTGCAATATTTAGGTTAGCACATAATTTTGGTCGGCTTTTAATTTCTGATCCGTATTTGTTGGTCTTTTCCCCGCGATTTTAATCTAAAAAAACTTCAATATTGGTCAAAATTTTAATTGTGCATACGTATTTTTCATATTTTGATTAATTAAATTATTTCTTAAAGTTACCTTAAACATATGCTACATTTAGTATTCAATTACACCATAATAAAATAAAATAAAACACATATACAAATAAGAATTGAACTAAAATTGTGAAATTTCTAAAATATAACAACAAAACTTTCGACAACACATGAAAGAAACAACTCACGTATAAACAGTATTAAACAGGATTACGTCAACCATTTTTTTCTTGAACACCAAATTAGGTATTTACTTTAGAATTAATAAAATACAGCTCATTTAATGATTTAAGTCACAATGCACGTTGTTTGCAAGGGACTCTGAGTTTATTCTGACTTTTTTGCGTCCAATAAATAATTTATAGATTAATTGCTTTTGAAACTTTTAAAGTATATACTATGAAATATATAGATTTCATATGATGAGTTTACATAAACTGACAAAACTCTTCTTATATGACATAAAATCCTATTGACAAAAATATATAATTACCAATTCTTATCAAAATATACAGTAACTAAACTGATACGTCTGATCTGATTTTTTCTTTTTAAATGTACATGACAGTGTGAGCACAACATGAAGAGTAGATATTGTAGTTTAATTAGATTGGTTAACTTTTACCAACTCTTTTAGGAAAGTGCAATAAATCATGCACTAGTAGTGGTTGCTTTTTATTTCATCAGGTGTGCTTATAAAACTGTGCATATATACCACACAGTATCATGTATTTGGAATTTGGCTAATGAAACAATGCTTTTGCAGTTCTTTGCTTTTTGTTTTTAGACCACTTGAGGCAAAGCAAGAGAATCTAGGGCTTACTTCAATTATAGTTGTTTAAAAGCTGATTAAAATAAATACATGAATACAAAGTGGAGGAGTTGTAGGTGAATACTGGTTTAAATCACAAACTAATGCACATGCTAATGTTGGAGATTTGCTTTTGATGAAACTACTTTTTAACTAATACTTTTGCGGCTTAATTACGTGAATATGAACCTAAAAATGAGGTTGAAGCAGTTTAAAAATAAATAAGAGCAGCTAGAACAACTACCTTAACTATCATTGGTTAGGTTAATTTGTCTGGTTTGATACATAGGGCACTAACCACACTAAGCAAAAATTAATGGTTGTAATAATTAATTGAAAAATTTGGATTTGCATGTGTGATGCATTGTTCATGCCATTTCATCCAAGTTACGTATATGGAATGGACGGTGCAGTGTCGCGGTCATACGTTATCTGGAATATACGAAATCATCTTATCTTTTGCACTATGCCTGTGGCCCTTCATTTTTCTAGCTTTATACCACCCCCAATGGCCAGTAGCCCTTGAGTTATCTCCATCACTTATCATTTTTAAAATATTCTCTCTAATGATGTAATTAATTTAAGCATTCCATGAAAAATTATTGTTAAATTAAAGTTAGGTTTTAATAAATTTAAATGCTTTTAATATTATACCAAAATTGATGAGATGAAGTCATTGTTCACAACTTATTAAAAAAATATATTAACCTTTTTATTTTTACTTAACGTGAAACTTAAAATTATATTAAAAATAAATAAAAATCACAAAAATTTAATTATTCATCATTTATAATTTAAAATCTGAAGATATTAAATTTTTAATTTTTTTTTATATATTACTTAACTTTTTAATTTTCACTCAATATCTGATTTAAACTCAAGTTTAAATACTTAATACAATTTGTTATAATCTAATAATTTTATGTCAAGTTTTTCCACTTAAAATTAAACTAAAATAAATAAATATGTTTTGAATATTGTAATTTTGTACTGATTTTAATTTTTTTTAGCCGTGCAATTTTTTTCTTTGTAATTTTTAAATGTTTTGCTTTTAGTATTTCCAATTACCTGATAAAAAAAACTTAAAAATTACAGAGGAAAAGTATACTTCCTTGTATAATGATTACAGAACAAAAACTAATATAGTTACGAACAACAGAAACTTTTTAAGTCTAAAATAAAATACAAAAATTTGAAAAAAGATAATTTGCAAAACAAAATATTTATTCTTAACCATGCTAAAATTTAGAGACAGAAAAGGCACACACAAGTAACCGGACAATATTTTGCAAAAAGATATTTTTAATTGAATGAAAATTTGAAAATAAATGTTAATTCTTGAACAATGTTTTAGTTATATATACATGTGTAAAATAATAAATGGATTTTATAAAATAAAATACTAAAAGATAAATTATTGTTTTAAGATAAAAGACACGTGGTTGGAAGAAATAGTTGATAAAAAAAATATCTTACGTGATTAATTTCAATATGTCTATCAAAATGTGTAATGCAAATAAAAGATAATTTACTCTCAATATTATCTTAAATTCTATTAAAATTAAACAATAAAAAAATAATTATATAATTCATATATTATGATTATATATAATAAGTTTTCAATCCTACAATAAGTTTCGACAAAAAAATTCAATTGAAAGTTATTCTATCTGTCTAATTGAATGTTAACAATTATTACATATTAATTTAATAATATACCTCCCAAAACAAATAAACAAACACAAAAATAATTTTTTTTACTCCCAGAAGAAAGCTGATTAAATTCTTCAGTATTGTGACAAAAATATTAGGATTTTAGAAAAATTAATATAAATGATTATTTCTCTATATATGGGAGTTGTATTATGCGAGAATATGAAGTCGTTTGTTTTTTTGGTGATTGAGTATTCAACTTATTCAGTTTTTTTTTAAGGAGACACGTATATACACTTTATTCGGATAATGCTTAGTTGTTTTTTTTTTTTTTTTTTAACTAAGTTCATTAATACCTTCTAATTTTTGGTGAAATTACAATTCTACTCCTTCTATTTAAAATAATAATTTTAGTACCTTTTATTCTAACTCTGTTAATTTAGTATTTGTTTCAATATTGTTTTTCATTAATTTTTCAGTTAATTGAAAAAAATAAGTAAAAACATTCAAATTCCCTAATTTGTATTGTTAAATGTGTTTATGGGCAAGATGAAAATGTACTCCTTCATTTTTTTATTAATTGTATATTTCAAAAAAATCATCACTTTATTTTTATATAAAATCTCTTAACTATCCTCCTTAAAAATTATCTTCACTTAAATTTTCTATTATTAGGTTACATTTTTATAGCATTAAAATTATTTTTTGACATATGGATGATATTTAAACATTAATATGGTTGTTGTATCATGATTATTGAACATCATGAACGTGGATGGAGTTTATGACAACCATATTTTTTATTGTCATTTGTTAGTGTGTGCTTCCTCTCACAAAATTAAATTTATTATTCTTATAATTAATATAAAAAATAAACATTACATTAGTTCTTGAAATAATTAATACAATATTTATTTTCCACGTCAATTACAATGCAATCAATGCAGTAGGATTTCTACTTTCTATATCAATTGAAAGAAAAAAATCTATGTAACAGTTTTTCTTTTAAGATACATAATACATTTATTTTTCTAGAAACTCCAATCTGAACACTCTATATTAGATTTGTATCTCGACCTTATTTTGTAAGTTTTTTTTTTTTCTTTTCCACCTAGTATCACTATTGTTAACATCTTTTTCCCTACAAATATTGTCATCTTTCACCTATTGTTTCCTTTATTTTTAGGTTAGTTATTTGCCACTCTTCTAAGTAATTTTTACATTATAACTTTATTTTGTGTATTATGGTTGTAGTTTTAGTAATAGTTAAAATTTAGAATATACGTTTTGTATGCAAATTATTTTCATTATAAATAAAAAAGTAAACTTTTTGCAAAACAAAATCATAGAAAAAAATTTGATACTAACTCAAAACATAAAAATATCATAACTATTTGTATAAAACTCCAAAATACTATTGATAATTTTATAATAAAAGATTTATATGCCTTGAATACACAAGGTTGAGTTGAAACGCCAAATTTAAAAAAATATATATATTTTCGGTAAATTATTTTATTTTTTTAATTTTTTATTAATTTCTATTAATTTTGAATACCTAGTTAATTTTGTTTTCTTAATAACATAAGATATAATATGCTTAAAATTTAAAATAAAATCATCATATGTTAATGTGACATATACAAGTAATTGTCACTTAAATTGTTAATGTGGCATATTTTTGGTCTTGTATGTGAAATCAAATGAATGGTTGACATTGCTAGTAACGAAATAATGCATAACAATGATAAAATAATAAAACTATAAGCGAGGAAAAAAATGAACAAATATTTTACTAGGATGTAAAATGGAAAAAAAAAATTACCTTTTTCTTTGAAAATACAAACAAAAATGCATATTTTGATAACAACTTGTATACTTATTATGTTCTGATATATTAACCATTTGGATAATGATTAACATGTAAAATATCATAATAAAAATCTAACTTATATAATTATTTTATTCCAAAAACATATAAAAAACAATTACTGTTTTGATAAGTATTAGACATTATTAATTTATGAAAATACTTTTTAAAATAAAATCATAATAAAAATATCGAGTTTCATAACTAAATCATATATTATAAGACTTTATGTTTAAACAATTATTATAAAAGTTAAAGCCAAAGTGTCAAAATGTATTATGGTTGCCTGAAATTTAAAAGAGACATTGCATAAATATCTATACCTAATAATAAGAAAATGACTTTCAAGCCACTTGCATAACATTCACTGAAATTTCTCATTCAAATCACAAATGTGCATAATGTAGTTTTGAAAACAGAAGATGGAGAAGGAAGGAAAGTCAGATAACTGATCCAATTCGTTCGAATTAAGAACACAAAAGTCAGATAACTCTATTTTATTTTTCCTACTAAACCCAATTATCAATAAAAGATATTAAAGAAACACAAAGAATAAGAGAAGTGGAAATGAGGGAGTCTCCTATTTTTCAAATTTTATTTAAAAGCTTATTAAACAAATAATATATATAAATACTTCTACAAATTATAAATAAAAAATAATTTTAATTTATTACATTTGCATTGATTATACTAAAACTCATTAAAGGATGAGAGAGTTTCTTTGTGGAATATTTATTCATGAAATGAGAGTAAATTTAAAAATGAAAAAAATTTATATAAATAATACCGATCATTCTTGCTGTAAATTCATTGGTAATTTCAAGCTCATTAAAAAAAATTTAGAGTGTTCTAAGTGGATATTTTATGAAATTTATAAAAAAGTTTTAAACACTAGTAAAGTTGTTAGCAACAATGAAACTCGTTATTTGTATTTCTTATTCTAAAAGTAGGATAATTTCTCAATAAAAATGAAATTCGTCAGTTGCATCTCTTATTCTAAAGTAGGATGTACCTATAAAAGTTGTGACTAAATTAATTGTTAAGAGGATTAAGAAAATGTTAAAATGAGTAGTTAACTAAATATAAAGTGCTTTATTAGGAGATAAATTTATTACACAATGGATTGGTTGCAAAAGAGATAATATAAGAAATTAAAAGTGAGAATGGAATGACAGTTTGATTTTTAGTGATGATTATGAGAAGATATGGTCATTTGAGATTTTATGATAAATATGTTTTATATATTGAAATTTTGTTAGAAGTGATTTTTTGTAAATTGAGAAATGTTGATTTTCAACTTTGTCTTAAAGTGTTAATCAAAGTATAATAAAAGGATTTAACATACTTAAAAAGGATTAAGAGAAAGTGATCCATTAACACATTCAAACTCAAAAATTCAAGATCATCTTTAAATTCAATAAATCATATTTTATCAACTAATAATTAAAAGTCTTGTTAAATAGTTCAAAACAAACTGAAAATATATGCTTAAATTTCCTCTTATTCATAATTGTTTTGTCTTTTAGTAATAACAACTTAAAAATAAGAAAAAAAAAATAAAAAACTGTATAAAAAGTTTCAAATTTTTGAAAATAAATTCATTTAACAAATGAAAACATTAATAGATATTGATGATCGAACCTCTTAAACCCTATTATACTCACATGAAGAACTAAAAGGACAAAAGGTAGAAAGTTCTAAAAAAAAAATTCATTCTAAATCTTAGTTACCCTTAAATATTCAAAAGTAAAAAAAATAATAAAAAGTTATCTTTTAAATCATAAAGAAGAAATATATTGACAAAATAAGAGGTGATATAAGAAATATCACAACAAGAATACAACAAAATCAAAGTTTATGGGTCATCATTATTACATAAATGAAATGAAAACTAAAAAATAATAACATAGAGAGAGAACAAGGAAAATAAAGGGTAAAATATTTTGCAATTATCTCACTTTCTTCAACATCTCATTTCTTAACACAACATTGTTTCTTCCTACATATTGTCGTGTATCAAATAATTTACCATCTTACATTCATCTATCTATATTTCATTCATAATTAATATTCTTAAGAGTTATTTAAAGTGTTACTTAGGAAATATATTCTTCTTTCTACTTAGGAATAACAGCTCTTCCAAATTTTATCAACTCTACCTTACATACAAAAAATAAATAAAATATAAAATAAAGTTTTATCTTTGTCACCACACACAAAAAAAATATATTATTTTATTGGAACTGATCACTCTTATTCTAAATTTATCTTTAAAACAAACCACATAAAAAAAGTATATCATAAAAGAAACTTTCATGCTTTAAACAAAACTGCATAAAGTACCATGTGTTCAAACATGATATATATGCTACAATTACACTAAATATGCTATTGCTACCATGATTCCACCTTCATTAATCTTGCTTAGTTGTGTGGTCTTCTCCCCACATAAACCACAAACTCGACCACTTTTGCCTTAAAAGATTAGAAAAAAAAGTAGAAATACTATCAATTTTTGCGTAAAAAAAAAAAAAAAAAACAAAAAAAGTTAAAGGAATTTGAATATTTGACAATTTTAAGAACAATTTAAAATTTACCAATTATAATATAAATATACAAAAAAAATAAAAAATAAAATATTGTCAAAATATAACAACAA
>Ga0099825_1001743_pt1 | contig 28208 bp, 13 predicted proteins | sample SiratroredBW_FD_76838 | JGI IMG/M metagenome (GOLD analysis project Ga0099825, IMG submission 76838) | Root nodule microbial communities of legume samples collected from California, USA - Siratro red BW | ecosystem: Host-associated > Plants > Roots > Nodule | place: USA: California | collected...
AAATTCTAAAAGTTCTTTTAAAAAAAATATTGATATGTGAAATATTTTTTTTTTCAAAATTTTCGGCTTTAGATTTTGTTTTTTATTTTTTTTTTTTTTTTGAATTTTTTTTTTAATTTTTTTTTTTTTTTATGGTTAAAAAATTTTTAAAAATTTTATTTTTTTTTTTTTTTTTTATTAAAATTTTTTTTTTTTTTTTTTTTTTTTACATATTAAGAATTTAAATACTAGAATTCAAATATTCTCCTAATTACTCCACCACATTCCTAGAATCGCTAGTGGTTAGTATGATTTTCTTTAAGTTCCAAACCAATGATCAACTTTTTTACTAGTCTATATTTAACCTTATAATTAACCCACAAGAAACATTAAACACGGAAGAAATTGTACAATTTAATAAATAAAACTTAAATTAAGATAATGCAATCAATTAATATAACGTTGAGAAAAAAAAATCGTTTTTCTCTATCATGAAACTCAATTACAAATTATGTAAAAGAATATTTATATACTATTATCCCATCATAAATCACCGTCAAATAATTATATTAAAATTTATATTTATATAAATATTATGTTATATTTAATCAAATGTAATTAATTAAGTCTTGTTATTCACACATAATTATTAAAAAATATAAAAAAAATAAGACTGCCATGTAAGTTACACTTCTAAAGCATACCCATCTTAAAATCATATTAAATGTGGTTTTCAAAACTAAAACCCATTAAATTAACTCTGAGCTTATTAGTGAAACGAAATGAGTCATGATCACCTTTTATCTTGTTTGTTACATAGATAAACAAAGTTCACACAAATTTACCTTTAACCATTGTGGTGGGGGAGGTGGCGTTATTTTTATTCTTTGACTTTTATATTTTTTGACAAAATACTTTATTATTTTTATAGCATTTGTTGAGGAAATAATTACATCTTTTAGATACATATTTTGTTTTCAATTCTCTTCATACAAAATATTGAAGATAATCTCCCTCTTATTACAATTTTGTGTGTGAAAATAGTGACAGTTTTTATTCCAATTTCGTAATCTCCATTATAAAAATAATTATGTTCCCCTCTTTCTTTACAAAAGATTGAAAGATTTTTTTTTTTTTTTAATATACGTATCTTTTGCACAAAATAATTACATATTTCAAAGGTTATATATGATTATATTTTACAAATAAATGCCTTTATCAACCTTTTATTTATTGATTTGATTATAACTATGAGGATAAAAGTTTATCTCGTATTAATATTTACTGATAGATAATTATATAAATCCACGTAACAGTGTAGATTAGTCTAGGAAAAAACAAATTGAAAATCAAGTTTCAGTAACGATCTGCCAAAATTTTATTTAACACCGAAAATATTGTAAAACCTTTGTAAAATTTAAGAACATAATTAGTTTTTTATTATAATTTAAAAAAATGTATCTGAACAACGTGTAAATGTGTTTAGGAACATTAACTGGAAATTATAAAAAAAATAATAATCTGTATAAACATTTACGGTTTAGGATTATTTTTAAAAAAGTTTCTTTTCTGAAATATGTTATCTCCATATTACATTCAAAATTTCCTACATTTTTTCTTTTTTAACTTCATAATACCTATTTTTTTATAATGTAATATATAAAGTTAGTTATCTCAAAATTTTTTAATCTTAATAAAAATAAACTCTAATAATAACAACCATCAATTTCATATTTATTTCAAACACCTTAAATAATAATAATAATAATAAAAAAAAAAAAAAAGTGATGTCTAATATCCAAGTGATTGAGACAACCAAAATAACCATTAATTAAGAGATAAGTGAGAGACTTGAAAAATTTGTCATCAAGTATCTTTTCAAACAACAATTATTTTTATTTAATTTTGTCACTGTATGTCCATATCTTTTTCTGAATCTTAAGAAAATTTTCATCAACACACACCAATGGTCATACCATCATAAATGAAAAATTGCTAGTTGTACAATGCAAAATGAAGTCTTACAATTTTTTTTTTTTTTTTATAACTTCTTTTGTTGTTTATAACTATTTTTTCTTTTTATACATTTATAACTTTTTCATCTTTTAAAATACTATATTCACTCTATTACTCCTTTTGTTCATTAAATTTATTATTTTTATTTTTATGTTATTCATATTAAAAAGAATGTTGCGGGATTTATCATTACAAAACTTACAATACAATAATCATGTTCTACTTCAAATTTTAAAATTCACATGCATGTTCTAATTTTCCTATCACATTAATATTTTAGATAAATTCAGCCAATTAAAAATAGAAATACATTATCTGTACGGACATAAAATCCTATGACAAAATGAGTGTGCAACAGCTAAGAATTGTAGGGAGGAGAAAAAGAAACAATGAAGCAATATTTTCACTATTAAGAGACAACACATTCAGTAACAAGCCATCCAAGATTGTAATATATTGCTATCACAGATCATGAGAGCATCAAAAGCAAGTTCTGGAAATCATATACACTGTATTCAAGCTCTAATCCACCATATATAATTCTAATAGATAAGCTTTAGAAGCAGAAGAAAAGTTATTTGGATCCTTGCTTTTGAAAAGATGATAAGCCGAAGAACGAACTCAAGAAATAGCTCTTTCTCTTGTTTTGTGAAAATTATATAAAAAGGATAATGATTTTTAAGTGCTTTTTCTGGGTTTGCTTTTGCGTCTTCTCGAGGATTCTCCTTTTGAGAGTTGAATCCCTTTCAACACATCCTCTTCCTTTGTAACGATCATCGTGCATGATGCTGATAGTAACTCTTCTTGTGGCTTCTCATGTTGCTGTTCTTCTTCTTTCACGGTTGCTGCAGAAGCTTCTTCTGGTTCCACCTTTTTCCCCTCGTTTTCCGTTTCCACAACAACAACCTTACGAGGTCTCCCTCTTTTTCGAGGAGGCTGAGGTTGTTGATGATGATGCTCCGTGTCACCTCCTTTCGATGAAGCCTCGGCTATCGCTACCGAAAGTTCCTTTGTTTTTTGTCGTTTCTTTTTCCCCATAAATACTTCGCTTTCAAATAATCACAACCACCCCAACAACTTCGTCTCCAATAATTTCCTAGATCATCCTTTTTCATAGATCATTAAACCTAGTGGAACACAACAACCATTAAAAAAAAAAAATACTACAACACAACCACTACTATTAAAATCTTCTGATTCGTGCTTCTTTCTAATGCAAAGCAAAATCAACCATCCTCTCTCTATCTCTATACGTCAAAAGCAAGTAGCCTGAGACATCATCTTTGACCAGAATCCAGATTCCGGAAACATTATTATTAAAACAACCAAACACCCTTCTGAACTTATAGCGGAATATAAAAGTTAATAACCAAATCAGAAAAACTCAACCCCTTTAATTCTTCTTCTCTCTTTTTGTTTGTCCAATCTTGTGCCGTTCCCATAACATACATATAATTATTCTTTGCAATCATGATAATAAAGATCTCACGTGTAGGTATCTAGGAGAGAGACAATGAATAGACGAGGGTTAAAAGAAGGTGGTGATGATGTTTGACCGAGTGAGTTCATAAACTAACCCGTGGAATGGAGCAGTAAGTAACCATGGTTAGGGGCGTGGACCAAAGGGTTAGGGTTAGGGTTGAAGTGGGGTAGGGTTTGGTGCATTGTACTACTCAGACTCAGTGTTGCATTCTGACCACTTTTGTCTTCCCGGGTTTCGCGTCCTCACCTTTTAATTCTTTGGTAGGGTTGGGTTCGAGTGTAGCCGTTTCTTGTTGTTTCTGCTTCCATTCTCATCTTTGACCGTTCGTTTCTTCCCAAAGCCATCAATCAGGTATGGTTGATGAGTTTGTATGTGAAGTATTTTTGTGCCTTGGGTATGACTAGTTACAGAGTCAACATTCCCGGCCCCGCCCTATTAATGACCTATTTGTCTGGGTTAACCATTTAGGATATTTTTTTCTTTTCACACCCAACAATTTAGGATAAACCCATATATTTAGTAACTTATAAATACTTCTCCATAACTTCTAATAAAAAATATAAATAGAATAATATAACTTTTGATGCAGAGGAGATTGCTTTAGTGTGAAAATTGTTGTTGAAACATTTACCCATGTTTCGTTCTAGTTTTCCAAATTTTTTTGATCTTTCAATTGAGTTTTTGTTATATTGATTTTTTTAAATTTATTGTGATATTCAAATATATTTTATTATATTAGTTTGTAAAAAATTCTTAGCTATTTATTTAATGACATAGACATGACTTAATATTAGAAAGAAATATTACTTGTATAACAATTTATGCAATACTGTTTTTCTATTTATTTTTTATGTGTACATAATTTACTGTGTGTTATTATAGTGGAGAAAAGTAGATAAAAAAAGATTATACTATATAAATTATTATATACGGTATTTCATTTATCTGTGATATAATAAAGTTTCAGTGTGAAATCATATATATATATATATATATATATATATATATATATGTGTGTGTGTGTGTGTGTGTGTGTGTATATTTATATATGTATGTATGTATTTATATATGTATGTATATATTGTGTGTGTTGCAACAAGGTTTTAAACATAATCATTAAATTTCGATTGTAAGATTGTAATAAGTTTCTTTTGGAAAATAAAATCTTAGTCTTGGTAGACAGTATTAGAAATTAAAGTTTAACAGTCTCCCTGTGATCTGTATGGTTGCGAGAAAATAATAGAGTAAAATAAAATATATGAAGAATGAGTAAAAAGAGAACTCATAGATAAAAATCATAGTGAGATGTATAATATAATTCAACAAAATATATGTTACATAATTAATTGTACTATCTGCACAAAGACATGGTAACATTTTCTCAGCTTTTCAGTGGTGCAACTACAAATGTTTATGTAATTTTAAAACTTAATATGCTAATATAAAATTCTAATTTAATAGTTGAATGTTAAAATTAAACTTTTATATAAAGGAATTAATAATATAATATTTGACAAAAGTTATATTAATGTAATTATATATATATATATATATATATATATACATATATTACATTTTTGGCTATCTATTTTCTTAGTTGGTCTTCTAGGTAACAAATTTGAGAATTATGAATGTACTAATTAATTCATTGGTAAAAGGAATGGAACAGTACTTTTTTTTTTCTGTTCACTGGATTACTAGTACAGAACACAGAGGACAACATGATTAAACATCGTTTGGGTGACGTCCATAACCAACACAGCCAAAATTATTCTGAACAGCACATTTCTTACAAGTAACTTTGTCTGATTTTTTCACTCACTGTTGAGGTGATTCAAACGAGTTTTAATAGAAGGAAAATTAAACTTTGAGAACTGTACGTATACTATAACCATATTTGTGACATTTTTTTTATGACGTGGTAGTAAGGGCAGAAATGATAAATGGTAGGACAGGATTATAATAGTTTCATTGTTAACATTTTGCCAAACAAAGGAAGAAAACTATTGGAGCCTAGTTTAACAAATATTGAACGGGGAAGAAATTGAAGAACTTTAGGATTAAACGAAGTTAGTGGCTACGTGTATTGAGCGAAGCTTTTGCATTTAAGGTCTGAGTGAAAAATTTGTGAAGGTGGTCTCACGCGAACGACACCTTGAATAAAAATTAACTCTTAAAACCTAAACTTTAAATAAAGTTCCACAACAAATGGAGAGAAGTGACGATTAAAAAATGAAGACACTGGTTTTTCTTAAAAATGAATTTGTTGTGGGAATTGTGAGGGTTCAGCAACTTATAACGAAGTGTTGCCAAGCTGTCATATCATACTTTTTATCCACGTCAGCACCACAGCACAGTTGTAAGGAGGTTATGTATGATTGTCAACATATCACTGCTGGTCAAATAAAGTTATTTTAATGGAATATTTCACAAACCATATTTTATCTATAATTCAAAGGTAATCTTTATTTTAGAGGTTACATTAAATTGTTCTTCTTAACTCTTGTTTAAATGCATACTTAAAAACAGTTATATTTTGAAAAATCAATTATTTTAAAACCACCAATTCCATCGTAATTTACAGCATACTCTGGTTTCATGGATAAAATTTACCAAATTTTTTATGTGTTTATATTGAAAGTGTTTTTCAAATGTTTTAATTTTTATTTTATTATTGGTTGTGAAAATTTAATATAGAAACACAGGTATTTTAATCGATTTTAAACATGATATCAAAGACTAAACAAGTAAAAGGAGAGGAAAAATAACTCCAAGAAAAAAAACTAACAGAAGGCACTAGAAGAGCATAAATGAAAAACTGAAAAAAAAAATGATTATTATGTATTTTTGTCTCTACATTGCAAAACTAGACTGCAGAAAGCAAAAGGGTCCAAGCTCACACATTAAATAATTATTGCTCGAGCTTTTCTATCAGTGTGACCGTCCATCTCCTACGTTTAATTTTCTAATAAAAATTGAAATTGGCTGTAATATATCTGGTATTTGATTATCACAATATAAATTAGTTGTAAAATAAGAAATGATATGAATATTTTACAAAAGATAGATGCGTCGCTGCAGTTAACAGGTCACAATAGTAATTATACTATGTTTTCAGATGAAGATGAAGAATAAGACAGAGTACTTTACTTTTTTATTTTTCCATAAAATTAGAGAATTTCTATAAAATGCAGAATCTAATAATGGATCAATTTGTATTAATACAACAAGTCTAATCAAAATCACTAAATTCTTTCAATTTAGTAATAGATTTGGAAGAGACAAAAATACCTTGTAATGATGAAACTTTAATGTATCTTTAAATTCTATGTGTGCAACTTGATAATTGATTAACAAAGAGAAATAGCATAAATTAGCTAAGAAATTGAATAACATAAAATATATGGGATTTTATATTAGTCAGATAAAAGAAATTTACCTATCATCCTTCTATATCTTTTTCGTCATAAACGTCCATAAAAATTTTATATTTTCAAACGTTTAATCCATTAAAACCATAATGTCATGAACATAGATTGATAACAAAATAATTTACATACAAATTATATCCTTAATCAATTAATCAAGCAATAGTTAAATATTAAGAGGTATGAACCACACTAATTCACACTTATCCATGCAAAATAAATTAATTATTGAATAATTTATTACTGATAAAAAAAGTTAAAACTTAATTTTAGTGTCGAGTTACTTTTTAAAGGTACCATTTTCCAAACTTAGTACATTTCATCGTATACCACACTGAGACAAATACATCGTGTCATCCTGAAAGCACAGTTTATATAATCTTAAAAACTTTTTTTACGAATTATTATCAAATTAAAATTTGTTAAGAATTATATGAAATTTTTTCATATGAAATGGCTTTTCTCTTTCGTTTTGTTCTGTTCCGTCAACCTGTAACATTTGGCACTTGACACGTGAAAGAAACAAGTTAAGAAAGTTCCGACTTACATCCAACGCACAAAGCCATTCTCGAATTCATTCACTCACTCACAGAGTCACATTCTCCCTCTTCGCGCTCATGGCATCTTCCTTTCTCGTCTCCGATACTCAGCCATGGAAGGACCTGAAGGTAACGGAACAAAATTGAATCGATAAACTTCTATTGTTGTTATTTCTCACCGTCGATCGGAAATTATCGTTAAACTGATCGCGTTTCAATTTTGAGCAGGCGCATGTGGAGGACATCAAGAAAACGCATCTTCGCGATCTGTTGACCGATGATAACCGGTGCCGGTCCATGCTCCTGTAAGCAAACAGTATATTATTCCGTTCCTGAGTCCAAAACAGGGGAATTCTGAATTCCGTTTCCTATTTTCCATGAGCTGGAAATTAATTTCTATGATTTTGTATGTTATGTAGTGAGTTCGACGACATTCTGTTGGACTATTCAAGGCAGCAAGCCACTCCCGAAACTGTTCAAAAGCTACTTAAATTGGCGGAGGTTTGTAGTTTCTCGTTCGTGCTTGAATTTTTTTATCAATCGGTGAACACATGAACAAGGACTTTCGAAATTCTGATTACTGATTCTGTTGTTGATTTTTTTAGGCTGCATCGCTCAAAGAAAAAATTAACCGCATGTACAGCGGGGAACATGTGAGTCGTTGTCTTCAAATTTAACAAAGTTTCGCTGTCCACAAACATAAACACACTCATGCCATTATTTGCTTCTGTTAATTTTGACTTTAATATATTATCTATGTATGGCAAGTGTAAAAAACTATACACTATCGACCAATCAAAGACTATAGGTGGTAAGACCTTGATTGTAAAAGTTAACAAGCTTATCATATAAGGGTTTGTGATTTGATTTTTACACTTTTAGTACACAGAATATCTACTTTATTTTTTCTTGATTTTTTTTTTTTTTCATTTTTTGGATAATGTTGGATTCACTTTCAGATAAATAGCACGGAAAACAGGTCAGTGCTTCACGTCGCCCTTCGTGCTTCAAGGGATGCTGTCATACAAAGTGATGGGAAAAATGTTGTACCAGAAGTTTGGAAAGTTCTTGACAAGATCCAGGAGTTCTCTGAGCGGGTTCGCAATGGTTCTTGGGTAATGTGCTGCTCCAATATTCTACACGGATGTTTTCTGACCATTTGATTCATTTGAACTAAAGGGTATTAACTACTAACCCTTTTTCTAAAGGTTGGTGCTACAGGGAAGGCTTTGAAGGACGTTGTTGCAATTGGTATTGGGGGTAGCTTCTTGGGTCCACTTTTTGTACACACTGCCCTTCAAACAGGTTGCTTGATTAATGCTAGTCTCTTTAATAACATTTCTACCATTATTGGCCTTTTATTTGTGATCACATATCATAATAAATGTGTGTGTGTGAACAGTGTAATGTCGACAACAAGTAAACTTGTTGAAGATATATTTATATATTTATATATCATATTGCAGACCCTGAAGCTATTGAATCTGCAAGGGGTCGTCAGCTGCGCTTGTAAGTATCTTTTGTCAATGAAATTTGAAGAGTGTGACTGCATGCATTAGTTGACTGCAACTGTATAATATTTGCTTTTCTGAGTCTAGCTTACTATAGTTACACATTTAGAAGCTGGCTGTACTCTTTTCATGAAACCAATCTCATCTTCTATTTGAATCTCTGCAGTCTTGCAAATGTTGATCCTATTGACGTTGCTAGAAATATTACAGGATTAAATCCTGAAACAACACTTGGTAAACGATTGTATAACAGATGAATATATATATATAATTAAATAGATATGGAGGCTTATCTTGTATGTCTTATTGTTATTTGTATATTGCAGTTGTGGTTGTTTCAAAGACTTTTACAACCGCTGAAACCATGCTGAATGCTCGAACTCTTAGAGAATGGATTTCATCTGCACTTGGGTAAGTGCCGCATTAAGAGAAGTTGCTCAAGGATATTAGTGTAAGCATTGGTTGGGCGTTCACTAGTTTCCTTCGTTTATTATGAGGAAATGTGCAGGACAAGATTTGGAACTTATAGTTTATAACTTATTGTAAGATACACCCCACCCCCATGCCCCCCACTTCTAAATATGTTCACCGATTTTTCAAATGATAGAGTGGACAATATTCAGAGTGGACTTTGATAATGAATTGAAGACTGTCTCTCATTACTTCCAGGCCCTCTGCAGTTGCAAAGCATATGGTGGCTGTTAGCACAAATCTCACGGTATTGCCATATTTTTCTTTTTTGGCGCTATCTGATTAAGTATTCTTCAATGTCTAACTCTTGTTTTCATTCATGAATCATGTCTGCTTTTGTTTGATCACCACCGTTTGCCTTGATACATATAGCAGCCTTGCTTTCTTAAATCCTTAACTATGCGCATTATTTGCCAGCACATGTGGTGTTAAAACATTATCCTTACCTATACCAAAGCGCAATAACATAATAATTGAATAATAAAGCTTTAATAAGGATAGATTACAGAAGGGTGAAGTTCTAATTTCTTTGGTATTATTTTTAATTTTTTGTATTTTTTTTCTTTAATAAGAGAAAAAATCATGAAGAGCGCATTTTTTATTTCTTATTATGCCTGTATATCTAACTATTTTTCTTTCATTTATGGTGCAGCTTGTGGAAAAGTTTGGTATTGATCCTAACAATGCTTTTGCGTTTTGGGATTGGGTCGGTGGTCGATACAGTGGTGAGTAATGTTTCATCTATCTCCCCCTCTTCTTACCTTGTTAAAGAATATTTGAAGTTTACAACAGATTTGATTATGATGCTCTGAAATGCGACTTGCAGTTTGCAGTGCTGTTGGAGTTTTGCCATTGTCTCTACAATACGGTTTCTCAGTAATAGAGAAGTATGTCTTTCACTGTTAGTATAACACCTCTTCTAGAAGAGAATGTTCCTAGAAATAGTATAATTTCTTGTGGCTTTATTGTGGCTCACCTTCTTCCTTTAAGGAAATAATCAACTTCACAGATTACAAGAATGGTGTAGATAAGAATGCTTTTGATAATCATGACCTTTAAGAATGAGATATAGTGTAGTTTGATCTCCATTAATATGTATTTAGATTTCAATCATGTTCTGCATAATATTAGCACTGGTAAAATACAACTTAGTTTTGAATATTCCTTCCGTAAGAAACATCTACTTGAATGTTTTCTTTATGATGGTCTTTTTTTCCCTTAAAGGTTCTTAAGTGGGGCTTCAAGCATTGATCAACATTTCTATTCACAGCCCTTTGAAAGCAATATACCTGTAAGTGCCCCTTTTCTAATCTTTTATACTTTTGAGCTTTATTGGACATGTGGATCTCTGTTCAACCGTATATTCTTTTAATTATCGTGATGCTCCATACTGGCTATCCCTCAAGTATGGTTAATTTTATATTCTAATTGTAAAACTAAATATTCTGTATGACATGAAAGCTCCTTTCGTCTTTTATTTCCTCTCTTTTCCCCCATTACCAATTCCACAGCTTTGGATTTTTTTTTCTCTTAATATAATATATTTCTCTTTCTTTTCGAAGAAGAGGTTAAATCGTGCAATGGTTCGGAATTTGGTTCATTGGAATTTTTCAGATCCCTTGTTTCTTGGACCTTAGGTTTTCTTGTATTTAAGATGTTTTGTACATTTGGAAAGTACATGATGAGATGCTCAATTACGTTTTATGAGACTACTCCAGGTGCTTCTGGGTTTGTTGAGCGTATGGAATGTTTCATTTCTTGGATATCCGGCCAGAGTAAGTGCTTATTTGACCTGTTCCCTTCAGAAATATCAAATAAGTTTTCTTGTTCTTAAATGGCCTCATTCAAAACATTAAACTTCTGGTATTCTTACAGGCCATCTTACCTTATAGTCAAGCTCTGGAGAAGTTGGCCCCCCACATTCAACAGGCAAGTTTGTTGCAGCATTGTGCTTGAATATTATTTTAATTCTATTTTACTTTTATTCTTATAATATTCATTATTATCTTTTTGCTTTAGGTTAGCATGGAGAGTAATGGCAAGGGTGTTTCAATTGATGGTGTTCCTCTACCATTTGAGGCTGGTGAAATTGATTTTGGTGAACCAGGAACTAATGGGCAGCATAGCTTTTATCAGCTCCTACATCAGGTGATTTACTAAGTACTATATAATTGGGAGTTTGAACTTAGAAGAATTAATAAACTTTTTTGAAAAATTATACGTGAAAACACTACTTGTCTAAAGGGCTTAATAATGGTAAAGTTAATCACGTCACAAGCCTACCTTACTAGTGCTGAATGTTAATTTTGATGTAAAACACATTCTAATGAAATAATGTCTACAATTGCATGTTGTGGTTGATATTTCAATTCCACTTTTTACTTGTTTTGAATGCCAATCCTTTGGTCAAATTAGAGATTTTGACATGGGCATAATAAAATCAGGAATAAATTGCATGTGTATTTTCATCCTTCCTTTGTCTTTCAAATAAATACAAGCAGAAACGTGCTCTGATATAATTGTTATCTCCAATTAGTGTTTCTCTAGGTTACTGAAAGTCCAAGGGCACATTTATTCTACATTAATACAAATGAGACATTCCTATATGCAGCTTTCCTTAATTTCTCTTAGCTGACCTGAATTTTTCCTTTTTTTACCAGCCTATTTCAAACAGTAGTTATTTAGATTTTAGCAGTTTAGAATCTAATGTTCTTCTTGTTGCCTCTTTTGCAATTTTACTTTGCTTCTTTTGATTTTATGTTTTTATAACTATATGAAAAATGTGAATATTTAGGATCTATGCTATTTGTTGAGAAATTTGCACTGTTTACTTTTTTAGGGGCGTGTAATTCCTTGTGATTTTATTGGAGTTGTGAAAAGTCAGCAACCTGTCTTTCTGAAAGGTAAGGAGTACAAATTAGCATTATCAAGTTTCATCATGGTAATTTACTTTTATAAAGTCAATGCTCTGGTAATATTTTAGCAATTGAATTCATAACCAGGTGAAGTAGTGAGCAACCATGATGAGCTCATGTCCAACTATTTTGCACAGCCTGATGCCCTTGCATATGGGAAGGTACATTTGTCCTTACTTTGTTCTTCTAAATTATATATCACATGGAAACAAATAAATCAGGATATAAGTAAAAAAGTGTGTGTCAATGTTCCCGACTCAGAGGTAACTGATATGCAGGTTTCAATAGAACTTGTAGAAATACCTTTTTTTTTCTCAAAATTTTGTGGACTAGATTTTACAACTCTCCTCATATATCATGAGGAATATGACCATTAATCAAAATCTTGTAGACAGCAGAGCAGCTGCAAAAGGAAAATGTTTCCCCCCACCTTATTCCTCACAAGGTGATATTCCTTCTTCTTCAGTGTAACTTGCAGATTTAGTAGTAGAATCCTTAGTCACTAGCATGCTCAATTTTTTCTAAAACAATCTACAGACATTCAGCGGGAACCGACCTTCTCTCAGCCTACTGCTTCCATCATTGAAAGCTTACAATATCGGGCAGGTATGTAGTCCGCAAGGTTGTGATTAGTAATTAAGGAAAATGGTTCATTCCTTTTTGTGGAGGTTTTTTTTTGTCATTTACTTATTTTATTGAGCATGTTCCTGAGTAAAATTAGATAATTATGACTGATGAGAGTTATGCACATATAATATATTGAATATTCATATTTTTGCAATATGGACATGCATTTTAGTTTATTTTTGCTCTCTTGAAAAGCTATTTGTCATATGCCAAGCTAGGATTTGGAAGCATTTAACATGAGAAATAAGCATTCACTTTGGAAGGTTTGTAAGGAGTATTGTAGTTTTATTCTTTAGTGCTTTCCTTCATTGATGTATTCATAATATCTTGACAGTTTAGCCCAGTATCAGAATAACTACTGCAAAAGCTATCTGTTTGGGAAGTAGTTTTCATTCATTTTTCCTTCTGTTCATATTGTTTTCTTCAATCCTTCAGTTTTTGTTTATAGTTCTTTATAGAATAAAAAGGTGCCATATGTGCGTCTTTCATTCCATGGTTGAGTTGTATATTCTAAATTTGTTGGTCACCCTTTCTCATGATATGAGGAATAATTTGTCAACTTTTGATTTTCCTGCTGAGATCACTCTTCAAATTTTTTCTTGCATGATGATCTATGTAAATTACTTTATTGGTCATAATTTCCTGGTGTTTTATGTTCCTCAGTTGTTGGCAATCTATGAACACAGAATTGCTGTAGAGGGTTTCATTTGGGGAATCAATTCTTTTGATCAGTGGGGAGTGGAGCTGGGGAAGGTATGGTGTAGAGAAGTAATGTTTCGTTGTGTTTCTATCTAAGAAATTTCTAACAGACTTCCAACTCTTATCTGAGAAATACATATGCAATTTCAATTGTAGTTTTCTTCCCATTTTATTTCCTGGTCCATTCTCATCGTAGTTAATAATAATGCAGTCACTGGCTACTCAAGTCAGAAAGCAACTTAATGCATCTCGAACTAAAGGAGAACCAGTTCAGGGCTTTAATTTCAGTACAACAACAATGTTGAATAGATATCTTCAGGTATGGAAACCCCTTTATCCTACTTGAAAAGGAGAGAAAAAGGAACTATAAATTTTTTTTGTAATGAAATATTTAGTGTTTTTCTGTTGTGTGTTTGTGAACACCTGATAAGAGGTGGCAAAACGAGTTGGACCTGGGCCTGCTCATTAGGCCCATTAAAACATTGGACTAGGGCTCTAAATTATAGGTCTGAATCAATTCCTGGTATGTTTGTCCAACCCATTGAGGCTTCTATTTGTTCAGGGTAGTCCGGTCAATTTAAATGAAAAATGTAGGTTGAGGCTAGGCTAGGCTTGGACTTCTATTTTAGGGCCTGAATGAAAGGCATGTTTGACTAATCTGACCCCTCTAAATAAGAAGTTCAAATGAAAATTCTTTCTTTAAGAAAATAAAGTATTATCGAAAACACATGAGGTCATTTAATAGAATGTATTTAATGTTTTCTTCATATGATGGTAGGCACACCATTGAAAACCCCATATTTAAAATTTTTATTCCTGAAAAAGCTGATCTGCATACTTAGTAGTATCTCAGTCATACATATGATTGACAAACTAACCCATTGCCACGTATTTCTTTCTACATTTAAAACATCTGTTATATGAAACTTTTTGGCTTATCACCATTAAGAGAATGATATCACCATCTTTATGCTTAATGGTAACATATTACTAAAATCACTTAATACTAGTTTAGTCTATATCGATTGCCAGTATAATTAATGGCAGAAGTTTAATTTTCATGTGGCAGGCAAGTTCAGATATCCCAGCGGATCTGCCAACTGCTCTACCGAAGATCTAATCACCTTTTTGCCCATAGTTATTGATACTGAATTAATACGAAAATGATCTGGTGATTGTTATATATGTGATATATACAGCATGCGTACGGACATGTTTTCATATCCTCATCGAATTTTGAACTGGATTAGCTCGATACTTGGTTATCCTTTTATCTTGCTGTTGAGTTATTCCTGTTGAAAAGTGAAAAGCATTTTCGATTCTAAATTCTGTTTGGAGCTTGCCAACTGACATGTTTTATATCCTTACTGACTTTTTTAACTTTTTAGACGGTAATAAGAGTGACCAATGTTTTGGGTTCTAAATTTTCTTCTGGAGCTTATCTACTGTGTTGTTGACTTGCTGTAGACCCGGCATCAGGTATTTTGAACTCAAGAATAAAGATGAGCATCCTTTATCATCATTTTATTCTAAATACTATCTATATGTATAAGGGTCTTAATTGTATGCTGTTAGACTACATATTGATCATAATTTTGACCCTTTTAACTTCTAAAAGGCTAGCTAGAATTCTAAGACCTGATGGCCTATCTTTATGTTCTATCTGGTGTGCTTAGTGGAATTTCTACTTGGCTTCTAGTCCGAATTTGGACCTGTAAGGCTGCAGGACCTAATTTTTAGTTTCTGGTATGCTAATTGGAATTTCTATTAGGTTTCTACTCTTGGTTTGGACTTTAAGGTTAAAGAACCTATTACTTTTAATCAAGAATTGGAAAATGGTCTATTTATCATTTTCACCATCTCTCCCTTCTCCAGCCTGAGCCCCTTTTTCTTTTTAAGGAGGATTTAATGTCATCTGCCAAAATTCAATCTCATTCATTCCACAACTTTCGACCACTTTCTCCGTTCATAGTCATTGACCTTCACTTAAGTAAACTAGCTCACAAGCACTACATCCAATAATGCGACTCTTTTGCCTTTGGCACAAATCTCAATCTACAATGCACCTCCATTGTACGACTTGCTATCAACACTTTTGGGCAGACATTGATTTGCTATTGCCCACAACATCTTTGTGCAGACTAGGGTTTGGCCACTTTTGTTGTGGTTTTGGTAAAGGACATGGATATTTCGGGTCTTGAGTAATGAAGAATGTGGATGTGGTGAATCTGATTTGGGTTTGACTGCGGTAGGTGTTAACAGGGGAACGGTGGTTTCGAGGACACAAGGGTGGTAGCATTGTAAATTGGTTTGGTGAGTCATGGATCATACGTGATGGGACATGGTGGAAGAGAACGGTTACTGCAATTAAATGATTGTTGATGCAAAGTTGCTAAAATAACGGGATTGGTCATGGAGTTTGGACTTGTAATATGCTTGGCTCTTTAGTGCGCGAAGGCAGTACGTGTAGTGTTGTTCTGTCCTTGCCTTAAAATGCTATCTAAGAAAGATTAGCCACGCTTCTTCCTCCACCTCCCTGTACCTCCATATTTTTTGAAATTCCAAATTTAACCTTTAGAGAAATATCAAAAATACCCTTTGACAAAAATAAAATAGTTAATGTCGATAACAGATTGGGTACAATTATGTTTAGAAATCGAACTTAACATGACTTTTATATTTAGTTTAGATATATTTGTAACGAAAAATGGATGAAATTGTACTACAAATATCCTAACTAACTGTGATAATAACATCAAATTCTACAAAAATTTTCATTATTCTTATGCGAGATTCACAACGAGACATAAATTCTAAGTAATTTTATAATTCAAGCTAAATACTTCAAATACATTTGATTAGGACTAGCTAACTAAAAACATTAACAAAATTAAAAATATTTTAAAAACAAAAGATGGGATTTATTTAATTAAAGATGAAATAAAAATTTGCATATTAAAGAAATCAATTTAATAAAAATGACCAATCCACTTTTTGCATTTACTATTTGGATCTGTGAACAGTTTTCAAAAAGGAATTTCTAATACAGTCACACGGTCGCAATTAAATTGAGTGAAGTGACTATGATTATGCGTCATCTAATGTTGTAAAAATCAATATATAAACTATATATAAAGCCAACAATTAAGATTTAGTATCACAGACCTACCAATCTCAACTATTATATATGAAATCATGCGTTCAACGCCTTAATAAATAATATAAATTTAAATATGAATGATAGAACACCAGTTCATAAATAATTCACACACGCTATTTAAAGAAATAAAATAAATATTAATTTAGAAATAAATTAAACCAGTAATAAACAAATAAATTAAACACATATCTGAAGGTTAAGGAAATCTTAAATTGATACATAGATGACGAAAGTGTTTTTAACCTTCTAGAGTCTTCACGTGATAGCATAAACAAATATCAACGAGAGGAAAACTGATATAGAGAAAGAAAACTCGTAACTTTTTATTCAAACTCAATTATTTTGTTTTGTTTGATAAAGAAAAGAGAATGTGCACGGATGAAAATAGAAATGCCAGAATAAAAATATATAAGAGAGTAGAAATTGATTAATGATGTTATGTTAGAGGAAAAGAGATAAGAAAAAAAGACAAAATCACAAGTGAAAATCAATTATAAACAGTGGATAATTACTCATAATTAAATTCCAATTAAAAATATAAAGACAATATCTCATATATGTTGTAGTTTTTTTACAAGCAAGATTGATATATTTACGCCTTCTATTACTTTCAAGATCGAAACGAGGTCTGAAGGTGTTATAAATTTCATAGTGGTTGCTAAACTGGCAAAATTTAGGACTAAATGGTTCTGATATATCATCACTAAAGACGATTGTTCTTTATTTTTTTCCCTTCTTCTCTTTCTTCCTCTATTCTCTGCACAAATAATTAATGCACTACCAAAGCTAAACTCATTATATAAATTGCCTCTCTAAATTGTTTATAAAATTCCAAAGGCAAATAGGAAAGGTGAAAAGAGAGAAAAAAAAAGGGGAAAACTTTGTAGCAGAAAACGAACTCTGTTGGTTCGTATGGTAGAACCAATTATGTTTTCAATTTTTTTTGGTCAATTTAACTGTCACAATGCGACAATTATACTTTTACATGAATGTTGTGACACTGTTAGAACATCTAAAGCTAAAAAATTACTTAGAGAATCAATACTAGGAATAAAAAATTATTGGTATATAAAATAAGATGTATTGTTTTTGTTCTACAGAGACTAAGACATAAAATTTGAGTAAGTGCTTATAATATATTACTAGTTTATAAAGTTAAGTACTTAAAAATATTGATAAATTATTATTCAAATGTGAGTAAGAGTGTGTTTGGTCCAGTTTTTTATTTTATTTTTTATTTTTTCTACTTAACAGGAGAAGTTGGGCCAAACAGTATTTATATATACAAGTTCTTAAATTTATAAGGAGTTTATTTAACAGTGTAAATATTGAAAATTAGCTTTTGAAAAAAAAAAAAATTCTTAAAACGGCTTGTTATTGGCACTCTTAATATATTTTTTTTTAATTTTAGTATTCAGATAACTTTATGTAGTATTTTCATTTTATAAATATGGTTCTCATTATTTAGACAACCTTGGCTCATTTTTGTAGATTGTATTTTTATTTTCTTTTTTTCGAAAGAATAATTTTTGATTATAAATATTGTTTCTTAATCTTTCTTGTGTGAATCTTGTCCCTTTTTTTTTTCTAACTTATTGTTATTAAATATTTTAATGCAATTTAAAATTATTGAATTATATCTAGATTAACATTTTCTTTATTTATTTAAAGATGCTATTTAAAGATAATATATAATATCTTAAATATGTTATCAGTTATAATCAACGTATATTTTTTTGTAAATTGACACTAAAATTGTCGATAAAAAAAAGTATAAATTATAAGTTGCAAGTTATCAATTAAACTGTCTCACGATTTCTATAATAAATTAAGTGGATCTACTCACGAAATTCAAGGTGTCATATTTCAACTTGATATAAATAATAAAAAGATTATACAGAAATTAGAAAATATAAGCCTATAAATAACTTGTTTAAAAAACATACAAATTATGAACAAAAACTAATGAAAAAAATAAAAGAAACCAAGCAATGGACTTCAGCGAAGGACATTTCGGTCAATTAGGCAACACGTAAAGTGGAAAATATACAACGCAAGCACACGTGTTTAATGTTCATACGTCAGAGTAAATAACACGTGCTGCAAGGAGAACCACGTGTGCATCACGCGCCTTTTCTATGCGCGTAAAGATTTATTTCCCAGCATCACAAATTGAAGAACAGAACCCGGCAAAGGGTATCTCTGCTAACGTGAGCCTTGGGTGATAGCGTCCTAACGTGCACCCCAGCATTTATCATCTCTCCTGCTTAACCTATATTCTTCTCTTTCGCCCTGGTTCCGGTTCCCCTGACTCACCTTCGCACACCGTTGGTTCAATTGCAATCGTCGGAGACTCTTTCCCTCGCCGATCATCCATGGCTGACCGCATCTCTGCCACTCGCTTCCACCACATCTCTGCTGCACCTCCTCTTCAGATCTCCAAAGGTCCTTTTCCTTCACCTCTAATTTCCGTTTCTCCTAAACCCTAGAGATGTTCCCACACTTTCGCTATTTCTATTAGATTACGCCAAAATTTTGTTTCTGTGTTTTAGTTTAGGGTTTTGCTTCGTGGCTCGAGTGGTTCCCTCTTCTTATCTCGTTTGATCAATGTTTTACTTATTCATATTCAGTTCGGGGATGACATTGATGAATTGCTCTGCATTTTTCTTATTTCTTGTTCTTCTGTTATTCTTTTATTTAAAGTTTGAAAGCAGTGAAAAAACCGGACCTAATTATCGTCTGTGGTGTTGTTGTTTAGTTGTTCAGATTTTTCTGTGAACTTGAGGATTAGAAGTTTAGATTTTCGAATGGCATCGTGCATTTAGAAATAATGTTTTTATCCAGGGAAACTTTGTTTGATGATTTTTGAAATTCGACAATGATAGATTTTTTTTTTTTTACTGTATCTCTAAGTTATTTTTACCAAGATAGATAATACTACCATGTATGTGTGTGTTTGACACATTATAAACGCAAGTCTCACCATATTTTTTCTGGATAGTCACAGAAGCTGCTCTTTGTAGCTTTTGCTTGAACTTGGGTCTAGTCTTCCTGGATTGTTATAGTGTTGTCTTGTGATTATATTAGATTTGATATACTGAGGTATAGAGTTTGTCCACTCCATGGGAATTGATAATGAAGTACTGTGAGTTAGACGGTGCAGACCATCTATGTATAATTTCTGACACCGATTTTAGTTTCATTTTTTTATTGTTTGTAAATTTGTTTATCTTTGTCCCACTGCCCCGTCCCCATTCTTCGTTTTAAATTTATTTTATAGACTGACATTTTCTACAAGCACCAACTATTAATGTAGTCAGCATAATCAAACATGTAATGGATTTGTACTTTCAATCAGAATTTATATCACAAACATAGAAATTCATATATTCAATACTTTCGTATAATATTTATTCTATTGGTTTCTTCTTGCGTGAAATCAACAATGCATGTATTTGAATTCTTTTGTCAAACTTATCTTGTTTGTCTACATTTTTTCTTGGTCTGTCTGTTGGTGCTTTTTATCTATTTAATTATCAACTAAAAAGAACAACATGATAAAAAACATTTAATTGCGTAGCCAATTGCTGAAAGTGTTAAAATTTTCAATTCATTTTTAGTAAACATATTCTTTTTGCAGATTTCCATGGCCCTGACAATCCCATTCCACTTTCACCACAATGGCTTCTGCCAAAGCCTGGGGAGAGTAAACCTGCAATAGGAACTGTGGTGTGTAATGATTACTGCTGGTTTTTTGTCTGTTTGCACTGCTGTAAAATGTATATTTGCAAATCGCATTTTTGTGAACATATCAATCCATAAATAGTGAATAATTGCTTTAAAGTCAGCATCTCTTCTCTATTTCACATTACTCAGGAAAACCATGTGTTCTCAACTCCACCAAATGGCAATCGCTCAGAGACGGCTAAGACTTTTGGAAATAGAGAGGAAGTGAATGATGGCCATAAGCAAAAGGATGTCTTCCGGCCATCCATGCTTGACTCTGAAAATGGACGACGTGATCGTTGGCGTGATGAAGAGAGAGATACTAAGTCCTCTTCCTCTTTACTCAAGGATCGTTGGAGGAATGGAGACAAAGATCTAACTGACACTCGGAGAATGGACCGGTGGACTGAAAATCTCTCGACAAGGCACTTTGCAGAAGCACGTCATGGCACATCCGATAGATGGAATGATTTAGGCAACAAAGACACCAACTTTGAACAGCGGCGTGAGAGTAAGTGGAACACACGTTGGGGACCTGGTGATGACGAATCTGAAGGTCTTCGTGAAAAATGGAATGACCCTGGTAAAGATGGTGATCTGAATGTTGGCAAAAGTTTGTCTAACATATCCAATCTTGTTATGGATGATAAGGAAGGGGATCATTATCGACCATGGAGATCCAATGCCTCACAAAGCCGTGGACGGGTAGAGCCTACACACCACCAAAATGTGATGCCAAGCAAACAAGTGTCTGTATTGTCATCTGGGTGGGGCCGTGGGGAGGATACACCTCCAGTCATTGGTTTTGGGCGTGCCCGGTTTGGCTCTGGTGGTAACTCAATTAATAGCACATATATGCATGCTCAATACCCTGAAAATTTATTGGATAAAGTTGAAAGTGAGCATGGAGAAGCTCGTTTCTTTAGGTATAGCAGGACAAATTTGCTTGATGTGTACAGAGTTGCCAATATGCGTACAAATAGAAAACTAGTGGAATTTGTGCAGGTACCTTCTATTACACAGGACGAACCATTGGAGCCTCTAGGTTTTTGTGCACTAAATTCTGAGGAACTGGTAATTGCTGTCACTGTATTTTTTGTTCTGGATGTCACTGTTATCTCTAGTGGTTTATTAGATTGCTTTTCTGTTTGAACAGTCTGTGTTGAAGGATATTGAAAAAGGGGAAATAATCAGTAGCAGTGCTCCTCAGGTGCAAAAAGATGGATGGAACTCGACAGAATTTACACATTCAAGAAGAATGAAGCTTGTAAATGCTCCTTTACAAGGTATATTAAGCGTATAAGCTTACAATAGTGTCAAAGGGCGTCAGCTTCTTTAGAATCTGATTGTTTTGGCAGGGAGTTTCCATTTGAAAGTGGTCCCATGAATTTCTCAAAAGGCTTCTCAAATAAAAAGCAAGAACACATTTTTAGCTGTCTAATAATAATGGAAACAATAAGGATCTTAATACATCATCGAAGTGGTTGGGAAATGTAGATTATTAATGTAAAACTAAATGAAACCTTGGGAATTTTGTATTTTTGTTACCAACATACACCAATCATGATGTTAGATTTGTTTCTATCTGGATTTTGATTGTGATCTTTATATTGTCTTTAGTTGCAGTGTAAATTTTTTGGAGTCTGTATACTTTGATTTTAATAGAAAATTAATGGGGTTTATATGTTTCCATGGTTGGACTATCTCTTCATTAGTGGTTCTTGCTTGCCCTTTACTTACCTCCAATTATTACATATTGACTACCTACATCTCTTATTTGATTTCAGCTTTCATGTGTAACCAGACTAATTTTCTCCCAATTTAAATGCACTATACTTTGCTACGTTAAACAGCTAGGAAGGATGGGTTTTTCTTTGTCTCAAGGAGTTCTTATGCTTTATCTTTTCAGATAGAGTCGAACATAATGGTTCTTACAGAATGGCAGATGAGGTTCCTAGTAATAGAGAATCAACCTATGAAGAAAGTAATTCTGTTCATCCTGGTGCTACATGGCGTGGGACACCACTAGGTGAACATGCAGGCATAGTGGTGCATGAAAGCAGAGATGTGTCCAGTGATGTTAAATCAAGAAACCCAGATATGAGCTGGTCACACCAACCGAAAGACACACAGGTTCAGTGGGAGCATAATTTGGATTATTTATCTGAAACCAGAGCTGTGGCTAAGTGGCAATCTAGTGGAGATCCCATTAAAAGGCAGCTATCTGGCATTTTGGATAGTGAATTTGAATCCAGGAGAGTTCAACAAAATTGTCCAGATGATTTATCACTCTTTTATAAAGATCCTCAGGGTCACATTCAGGGCCCATTTAAAGGAATCGATATTATTAGTTGGTTTGAGGCTGGTTACTTTGGTATAGATTTACCTGTTCGTCTGGAAAATGCAGCATCCGACTCACCATGGTTGCAACTTGGTGATGCCATGCCCCACTTACGAGCCAAGGCCCAGCCACCACCTGGATTTTCTGCAGCAAAACCTGACTCTACAGAGGCACTTGGTTGGCAAAATTGCAGTACCTTTGGAAACATGCATACCGGTTTAAATGAGGTTGAGAGACTGAGAAATGATTCTATGCATAGGAATTCTGCCACAGAAACTGAAAATAGGTTTTTGGAGTCACTAATGTCCGGTGGCAAGAGCAGTTCCCCACTTGATAGTCTCACATTATCAGAAGGTTAACGATGTTATATTTTTTGTTTTCTATTCTTATTTGTACATATTAATGCACTGCCATGCATTATCATTCCTCTTCATAATATCTTTATATGCTGGATTATGTTTTGAGATAGTTTGGTCTAATCATGATATGTATTTATAGGTTTACAAGGGTTTCTCTGTAATAATTCTGATAATTTGGTTCCATCCGGAGTAGACAGTGGGAACAACCTTTACTTGCTGGCCAAGAAGATGGCACTTGAACGGCAAAGATCCTTGCCAACTCATCCTTATCCATACTGGCCAGGGAGGGATGCAGCACCCGTTCCACCAAAATCAGACATTTTTCCAAATGCACCACCACATTCAAATATCTTGTCTTCATTGAGTGACAATCCTCGTCATCTTCAGCCGCAAAATTCTGAATTGAACTCAATAATTCAAGGATTATCTGACAGGTCGTCCACAGGCTTAAATAGCGGTATTGCTGGATGGCCAAATTTTCCATTGCAAGGTGGATTGGATCCCCTTCAGAATAAGACTGACTTTCATCATGATCAAAATTATGTTCAAATGCCATTTGGAATTCAACAACAAAGGTTACAAACACCGAACCAGTTGCCCTTAAACAACTTAATTGCTCAAACTTCAGATATTCCATCCAGTATTTTGATGGCAGAGAAGTTGCTTTCTGCTGGCTTATCCCAAGATCCCCAAATGTTGAATATGTTGCAGCAGCAACACCTGCTGCAGTTGCATTCTCAGGCAGCTGCTTTTTCACAACCGATACCTTACTTGGATAAACTTCTATTGCTGAAGCAGCAACAGCAACATGAGGAGCAACAGCTGTTATTGCGCCAACAACTGCTATCTCAAGTGCTGCAAGAGCATCAGTCTAAACAGCGCTTTGGTGATTTATCTTATCAACAGTTGCCTGGAGGTGGAATACCACTGGGGAATTTGCATGTGAATCTTTCTCAAATTCAACCTCCAAAAGAGATTTTTTCTACGAGTTCTCAGACAGCGATTCCTGGTGTGCATAGCGAGCTTACCACTTCTTTGAATTTACCTCTGCAAGTAAGTCAGGACACTAGCTATAATATAAGCAGTGAATCTTCTGGCCATCTGCCTGACCAATTATTTGAGAATATTAGTCATCAAAAAAGCTGGAGTGCTACACTTCCTGTGCAAATTAATGACAAGCACCAGAGTGTAACATTGCCTGCATCAGCTTCTTTTGAAGACTCGTTATGGAGTCAGCATAATATAGCTAAAGGGGAGCCCGACATTGCCCAGAAACCTCTTTCTTTTTCTGACTATACTGCTAAAACCATGGAGCAAATGCCGGACAATACTTGTCCTGCTGATGATACTCAGGTGAGTGCAACTTCTGTGTCTGGTGAGAGTTCTCGACCAGTACAGTGTGTTGCACCTTTTGATCCTGTGTCTTCATCTGGATCTTGTGGTACTGAGTTACCAGTATCAAGTCACGTGGGTATAGATGTGGAGATTAAATCAGGTAGTCTTGAAGAGCAGCAGGGTGGAAGAGAGAGCTTAAATACTGAATCCTCGGTGGTGGATGCAAGAGGTGTTGAAGCACGGGAAACCAAAAGGACTACTGAGAAGAAATCTAAGAAGCAAAAATCTTCAAAATCTCAGTCTTGTGATCAGGCAAAGGGATTGCAAAAAAATGTGACTTTGCAGCAGTCAAAGAAATCAGAATCTGAGAAGCCAAATTATGGTGAAAAAAAATTGGGAGAAACCAACAAGGGTGAACCAGCTGATGAGACATATCTGCAACAAACAAGGGGTAAGGGTAAACAATGTGCAACTGCTGCTGCAGAAACAGATAATCATCAAGAAGTTAATGGTCTCCCTACTAATATTCCAGGAGACATCACTGAAACATTTATTGAGAATGAGCAGAAGGCAGTCAGTTCTATTTCCACCAAGAATAGTGAATTACCTTCAGGGAGAGCTTGGAAACCTGCTCCTGGTTTCAAGGCAAAATCTCTCTTAGAAATCCAACTGGAAGAACAAAAAAGGGCACAGCTAGAAATGCTTGTGTCTGAGGTTGCTACCCCTGTCAATTCCATGAGTTCAACAACTCCCTGGGTTGGAGTTGTGGCCAATCCGGACTCTGTGAAGGTGTCTAGTGATAGTCACAGAGAAGCAGATGATGCTGAATATCTGGCTAAATCTGAAAAATCTCAAAATAGTAAAACCAAGAAAAGCCCATTACATGATCTATTGGCAGAAGATGTACCAAAATATAGTGAAAGAGATGGCAAGGTTCCAGACAGCTTGATCCCCTCACAAAATATAGTTGTTCATTCTCATTCAGAACCAATAGATGAAGGAGACTTCATTGAAGCTAAAGACACCAAGAGAAACCGGAAAAAGTCTGCAAAGTTGAAGGGTTCAGGGGCTAAGGTTTCAATTCCTGTTGCTTCTAGCGAAATGCCCGTAAGTTCAAGTCACATTGAAAAGGTTGGAAGCTCCCATTCTGTTCAATTGGAGAAAGAACAACTGCCTTCTATCCCTTCAGGACCCTCTCTCGGAGATTTTGTTCTTTGGAAAGGAGAGCCAACAAGCCCATCTCCTCCTCCAGCCTGGACTACTGATTCTGGTAAGATTCCTAAACCAACATCATTAAGGGACATTCAGAAGGAGCAGGAGAAGAAGTCTGCTGCAGTTCTCTCAAACCAACTGCCTACCCCTCAGAAATCACAGCCTGCCCAAGTTGCTCGGAGTAGCAGTTCTTCATGGCCAATTTCAACTTCATCTCCACCAAAAAATGCACCTTCTAGCCTGATAAACTCCCAAACTTCTGTTTCAAAATATAGAGGGGATGATGAACTGTTTTGGGGTCCAGTTGAGCAATCTAAGCAAGAAAATAAGCAGTATGACCTCCGTCTCTTCATTGTGCCTATTGCTTCTACTCATTAATATATTGGCTTGATTAATCTTATTTCCTACAATAATACTTTACTGACATTGTTAGTTTTGGTATCTGTTAAATATATATTGTTCTACATCACAATCAGGTAGCAAAGTGCGGGTGGGGTGTAAGAAAAGAAAGCTATTGTGGATAAACAATGAAATTTCAGTTTTTAGTATTAAATTAACGTTTAGTGGCCTCAGGGCGTTGAATAGTAGTACTAGAACTTAAAAACAGAATATAGGTAACAAGTCATAATTGCGGCTGATTTAAGATTTGGGACAAACAACCTCACATTATCTTTATATTAGAACCGCTGTTGCATTTACGAGTAATTTATGCTGCAGTAAGTGTCCGACTTATTGTTTCCTTTATAATCTTGTTTTTATGGATAAGTTGACTGTTATATTCATTGTAAGCAGGTCAGGCTTCTCTCAGCTTGCTAGCCAGGGGAGCTGGGGTTCTAAAAATTTCCCCATGAAAGGTAATTCACCTGGATTATTGAGTCGACAAAAATCTGGGAGTGGCAAACCAGCCGAGCGATCTCTATCGTCATCACCTGCCTCTTCTCAATCGCTGCTAAAACTGAAAAAGGATGCCATGACTAAGAATTCTGGTGACATTTTCTTATTCTCTACTTTAACACTGTTAATTCCAATTTTCACCTGCTTTTGGCAATTCTATCGGATTTAGCCTCAGTATATATAACTCTACTCTTGATGGTAGTTTAAATATTGAGTTACTTTTTTTCTTCTTTTTTTTTTTTGTCAGAAGCCACGGATTTCAGAGTTTGGTGTGAGAGTGAATGTGTCAGGCTTATTGGGACAAAAGGTATTTACGGTTTCAGATTTGTTTTCCATGCTATGGTTTGATGGTTTAATTGTGATCTAGTAGATTGATTTAAGAATGCTAAAGAAAAGTCTATTTCACCAAATGGTTATTGTCCCCAAAGAACAGTTCAATGCTTGTCTGAATGGAATCAGGCATTGAGTGGTTATATTATCTTGAATTTCTATTTAATGTTATTTGACTAATTTGGATTGCAGATACAAGTTTCCTTCAGTTTTGCTTGAAGCAGTCCAGATCTGAAGCAGAGATTATTCTCACGGAAAACCTGGGATCATATGACCCTGATCATGAATTCATTGATAAATTCCTTAATTACATGGACTTGCTACCATCAGATGTTTTAGAAATAGCTTTTCAAACTCGGAATGATCAGAAAGTTGATGGATCTGAAAATTCAGTTGTACAAGATATAGGTTACACTGACGGATCCTTCTCAAAAGGTGGAAAGAAGAAAGGTAAGAAAGGAAAAAAGGTCAGCCCTTCAGTTTTGGGATTCAATGTCGTGAGTAACCGGATCATGATGGGTGAGATTCAGGCGGTAGATGACTAATATTAACACAGGTTATTGCGGAACGTGTAAATATGTTTTGGCCGTATTTTGTATTTTGTAAATGGTGTTTTTTTACAGTAACAGTAGCAGCATCAATTGGATCTGCTCAAGCAATTTTGTCATCTTAATGTAGAAAATTTTGGCGTTTGAAAGATCGTGCTGACAAACATATTCTTGGCAGCCTTAACTGGATTCAATTAATTTCCTGTTCATTATCTTCTATACAAACAAGCTAATTTATTCAAGGGCTGAACATGTGAGTGCCTGGTGTTCTGTTTCTATTTCTTGATTCTATTTTTAAGGCTTAATTAAATATTGTCTTTTAGCTATTCAGTTTGATTTTTTGTAATTTAAAAAGTTTGATTTAAACAGTTATGTTTTTAAAATTAATTGTGTGATTTCAATATCAGTAATTATGTAGGTTGAAAAGTTAGCACGCTTGTTTAGAGTAATGGTTGGAATCACAATTGCTCAAACTTACAGCATTATGGGGGCAAACAATGGTTGATAAACAGTTAGTTCCAGTAGAAAGTTATTGCAATCAAGTTTAATCGTTGATAGTGCGTAAACATAAATAAGAAAATGAAGTGAAAGAGGCCATCTGAGGAACCAGCCAAGGGTAAACAAATATATATATA
>Ga0099825_1001749_pt1 | contig 28159 bp, 12 predicted proteins | sample SiratroredBW_FD_76838 | JGI IMG/M metagenome (GOLD analysis project Ga0099825, IMG submission 76838) | Root nodule microbial communities of legume samples collected from California, USA - Siratro red BW | ecosystem: Host-associated > Plants > Roots > Nodule | place: USA: California | collected...
AGATTCATTGTTAATATTTAATTTTTAAAGAAATTAAAAATAAAAAATAACAAATATGAATGAGTCAAAGAGTAGTAACCTCTCTTAACCTCTCTAAAACTGAACTACTGACATTTTAAAAAGGATATATCAATTAAAATAAGGAAAAAAAAGAGAGGAGATATATTAGTCAAAGGAAGCAAAAAAAAAAAGGAGGACACGGATCATTTTGGGGATTGAGAAAAAAAGAGAACGAGAGAGAATATTGAGAAGAGAGAAAAGAAGAAAGCACACTGAGAAAGAAAAGACTGGGCACCAGGTATGTTTTTTTCCTTTTTGCTTGTACATTCATTCATGGCATAAAATAAAAAAAAAGCACTCACAATTATTCCTATTTCATCAACATGCATCTCCATGAACGCATAATTCCACAAGGTTTTTGCATTATGTTTTTGCCCTGCATCTCCACTGTACATCCCACCATGAACCTCCAGCACCTTTCCATTCCATTCCAATAATCATCAACTAAACCACCTTCTGTGCCATGTTAACCCCACTTCCTAAATACACAAACCAAATATCACTCATTAAAAAAATGCAAGCTTCGAAACCCTTCAGTAAACCCTACAAACACCACATCTCGACGAAAACGCCTCTCACAAATACTCAAGAAAAGAACTACGTAACCCTGATTCTCTATCCTTGATAGAGATACGTAGGAGCGAGGTCAAATCCTTGTCGGGCCCCCTATTAAAAAAAATATATTTTTGTTTGTTGTTATTTGCATTCTATTTCTGTTTTTTTGGGAAAAATAAATATTCCTAAAAATCACACTCTTTTATTTTACTTGTTTAATTAAAGGTACTGCCTTAGGGCGGATGTTGTGGGGTGCTAGTACATTCCCCACACGTAACCGACTCCCAGACTCTAAATCTGGTTTTGCAAACTTGTCTTATCTGACTTTTTTTGGTTTTCCATAGTTTTTCCTTTAATAAATTATGGTGGCGACTCCATTATTTTTTCAAAAAAGAAATTAAATTTTTGATCGCCCCGTCGTGATCCCGGTTGCGACATTCGCTTTGGGAGAAATATCATATTCTTCTAGTATTTGGACTTGAATTCTCTAAAATGAATAAGGATAAATAAAGTAATATCACGTGTTAATAATAAATGAAATGCAATTTCTTTTATTTCATGTTTTAACATTTACCTCTTCTTTTTTGGTTAATTTTTACATTACCATTAATCTATTTACCCAACAACATTTGATTTCTAACACTTTTAATAACTTGGGTATTAAATTTGGAATGTACAAAAATTATAAAATTCTAATATACACAACCTTAAACACAATGTTGCCAAAAGAACTTGACTAACAACACTACATACCAAGATGATGACTTTTTACAACTTCAAGTACTATTACATGTTGATCCAAATTTCATTCATGATTCTCTTATGGATGTTGATGGGGCGGAGAAGAAATAGATATAGAATTACTAAGTCAAACAAATATAGATAAAGCATATAAGGGGAAATATATGTAAAGTGAAGATAACACTCATAGTGATTTTGATGACACAAATACCTCTTCATGTATTGAAATTGATTATATACCTTCTTTAAATTATGTTTACATTAATTTAATTGTCATTTGCAATAATTGTAATGAATGAGAGGGAAGATAATTGACATAGGTTTGAGTCTTTTGATCATGATTACTTTATTTATTTAAAATTAATTTATCTACTTTGATTACTCTATTACATGTTATACCAAAGGGTAAAAGTGGTTGTCCTACACCACCAAATCGTCCTGGTCAAGTCAGGTGTTTGTGTTTATGACAAATCTTCACCCAACATTAACTGACCCTCTTCATCTTCTATTCTAACAACCATGGAGTCTACATATCATATCCATCAAGGACCCTCACTTCCTCCACTTCATGAAGAACATGTTGAGCATATGTAGGAGAATCACTCCTACTAACGTTTCTACATAGCCAACTAGGAATCAACATTCACTGATACAAAGGTGTTTAACATTAGAGTATGACTCTGTCAATGTAGTTGATCAAAGGCCATGACTTCATGCAGAAAAAAGAGAGTAAGTATATTTTAATTTATTTGTTATTGTTTAATATGTTCTTAGTTCTATATATCAATTTGACAATATATCTGAACATGGATTTATTTCACAAAATAGTCCTTCCGCTATAATGTCATGCATTATCAAACAAAAGTTTGATGAACCCAGTCCCACTTCGAAAAATGTTCGACTTAAGCTTTGAGATAGATGGTTTGGTGGTCGCTAAAATTGAAGAAATTTTCGTGACTAAATATCACAAACTTTTACATATAATTGTGGTTGTATTTATCTTTTTACTTTTATTTAAAATCATTGTTAAAAAAAACTTAAAAAATAGAAATTATTTTTGGAAAGAAATAGTTGTCAATTTTTTTCTAAAATATATTTTAATTTAAAAATTGATTCTCAAATTCATATCAAGAAATATATTACATTCTACTTTACAGTTTAATTTTAGTTTCATTAAATCACTTAAACATTACTTTTAAATTATAATATAATATATCGCTTTTTCATCCTATTGTATTAATTGTTTTATAATTTTTTATTTATAATATTGTTGAAAAATAACTTAAAAAATAAAAACTATTTATAAAATAAATTGAAAAAATAATTGTATAATAAGATACTAAGCACTAAATAAAATTATATTAATCTATATAGATTCCATGAAAAAATCAATAAATGAAAAAGACATATTTTTTTTGACCAAAAATATATTCAAGAAATATATAAAAGATAAGGAAAAATAAATATTGCACAATGATTTAATTCTTTAGATAGGAAATAATATATATTATCATGGTTGCATTTTGATATTTTTCATACTAATTAAGATCAAAAGTAAATATAAATTCACTCTCTTAATAAATATATTACTCTGTCTTGTCTTTTTTTAAGTACTGTTTAAGGTTGTTCTAGAAGAATTAAGAAATACAATATATATATATATATATATATATATATATATATATATATATATATATAACATCGAAAACCATTCAAACCTTGTACCAAGACTTTTGAAATCGAAAAAGTTGTAATTGAAACAAAAGTTTACATTATTGCCAAAGGAAGCTTCGTCTCATTATATGCCCATCCTTCACTTTCCTCACTTTCTTTTTATATTTTCCTCAAAGACTTTCAAGCTCTTCTAAAATATATTTGAAAAAATGGTAAAAATGTTTTACTATTTTTTCTTGTCAAACAAATAATCTAATATAAGAGACTACAAAGTCATATTTATAAATTCTACTATAAAAGATAAATTCTTAATAACAAAAGAGAGCAACTAAAACATTGTGAACATGAAGAAAACTTTATCTTTTTTCATGGATGAAATTTGTTGGTAAGGATAAAAGCATGAATGGAATTCGAGAAAAACACTTTAATGCTATAAATTCTCCTATTTTATCGATTGCACCCTATACATGTGAGTATCCTCAATTAGTAGAATATAGGATCACTTTTATATTTTTAATATTTTGGTGAATTTTTTTATTAGTTTTTTTTAATTATAGAGGTTTTTGATTGTTAATTTAAATAAAAGTTTTATGAGTCAGTAAATATTTGATTCTCTATTCAGTTATGAGAATTTTTAACATATTAGTATCTCTCACAAAATAATTAAATCCACTAATATGCATATTTCAGTTTATATTAACACTTTTTTTATATTAACAATATTCCTTTTAAGTCCAGAATGTCAATTTTATATATGAACTACCTATTCCGTCTAAAAGAATTTGTTAAATATTCACAATTTTTTTTTTATATTCACATATATCTGTATATACTTATTTTTTACTTTTAACCTTGTAACTTTTAATAATGATTAATGGATAGTGGATTTTATGATACTCATACTATTTATTAATAATCAAATAATTAAAATAATCATACTTATATCAACTAAAAATAATTACTTAATATTTTTTTATGTTTTATAAACACAAATTTTTGTTGTCATACTTAATTTTATATATTATCATTATTCATCAAAACGGTATAATGGACCAATCCTGTTCTGTTCTTATACTTCCATGTTTTAAACAAAATAAATATTCATTTATATAATTGAAATTCATTATATATAAGTACTTTTAAATATAATAATTAAATTATATACTTTTTCAAACATATAAATTATATTTAGATTTATGAAATAAAAATGTATATTATGATATAATATCTTTTTAAATATTGAAATGCAATTTAAAACTTAAATTTTTGAAATTGATAATATGAAAGATATATTAAAAAAAAACACCTAAAAGTATTCTCGTTGACCAAGAGTTCAAAAAGAAAAAAACCGTCTATTAAGAAATGACTTAAAATATTTTTGAGATATTTAGTATTTTAAATTATATATTCAGTGAGAGTGACCAGCAGGGTTAAGTCTATTATAGAAACTATTGTCCACCACAAAGCAGCGACAAATTAATGTTCAAATTTTGATTAAAAATGTTTATTTATTTAATCCATATTTAGATAAATTTCCGTGCACATTTAAATAAAATAAAAAACAACAAATTTTCCATAAACTAAAAATATAATTCAGATAAACGGTACAAAATTTCTTATAAACTATGTCAAGTATAAATTAATATTAATTTATGAAAAGAAACTTATTTATTAGTTTTGAAAATACTTATATAATCTAATTATTTCGGAAATTATACGAAAAAATTACTTTAGTTTAAAAATTTTACCTTCGTTTCTGTGTGAAAAAATATAATTTAAAAGAAATAAAATATAAATAATTTTGTAAGAATATTAAGTAAAGAGTTATATAATAATTACTTTTTGAATGGAAAGGTTATACATTAAAAATCACACATTGTTAAGCAGGCTATATAATTATAAAATTATTTTAATTTAACAAATAATAAAATGATCAAGTTAGAAATTATATTTTGTATATAATGATATATGTTTGGGTATAGTTAATAGTATCATGTTAACTATCATTTCAACGGACTTGAGATCATACCGAAATCGTACATTTTGGGAAACAGGTACATAAAACCTTACCGTAAAGGTATAACGAGTGCCCTATATTTGCTTCTGCTATAGTTATCTAACCATCATTTGTGTCTTATGAGAAGCATCTCTGGAATAGCCGTAATGTATGAAGTTTCCTGAATGGTTTCATGTGGCTGTGTTTGAAGGTCGCCATTGTAAGTCTTAATAAACGGTTTATATTTGCTTGTTCTCCATGACACATTACTAGGGTCCTACTCACATCTCACAATTAGTCTTCTTCCTGGGACCAGACTCTATCGGTTACAATTGACCTAATTTCCCCTACTTTTGTGTGGTCTTCAAGACAAGAACAACAGCCACCAATTTGGAACATGCTAACTATTATAATTAATTATAATATGCACCTCCATTTATATTTTCAAAATATTAAAAACATCATAAATTTCTAATTACTTATATTTTAAGTTGTACAACCCAAAGTTTTAAAATTATATTTCAAATTTTGTATTCTAAATTTTATAATCTAAAATTATATTTTTCATATAAATTAAAAGAAAATCAACTTAATCCGACCAACAGTAACATATGACTAATACCAGATAACTTCACCTCCTACTAAGAACAAAAAGTTAAATACACTACCCAAATTTGCTGGCACTATGCCATTGTCACCACTGTCAAGCTACATCCCAACTCTACCTTCATCTCCATTTTGAGAAGAAGGGAAAAAGAGACAAAAAATCATTGGATTTGGTTAAAAACCTTTTTTGAAAAATTTGTTCCAAAGTACTTAGAAATATTGTTCTAAAAATTTTATTTTGAAAATCTTGGAACACAGTTCATATGTTCTGAAAAAGTTTGTTAAAGTTTTTCATATTTTTCAGAAAGTCTATACTAAAAAATTAGTTTTGGAAACCTATTCCACAATGCATCTTATACATTTTAGAAATTTTGTTCTAAAAATTCTGTTTCAAAAATTTTAGAAAGCTTCTTTCAGAACAGGTAATCTAGAAATTACCATTATGAAAAATAAAATAGTTAATTTAAAAATTTATAGGGTGCAATTATCATTATGGGATACAAGAAGTCAAATCCGACAAATAAATCAGAGCCCATTTTCATGCTATGACCCGTTGGGTGGGCCGAGCTGGATGGCCCATGTGACAGGTAAGTCAGTTTACCAGTGTACTATGGACTTTGGATTATTCTTGTGATTTTTTTAATAGAAAACATTTATTATATGATTTTAGATTTTTTTTAAATTAAAAAAACTCAAAACAATTCGTGGAACTTTTCGAAACTAAAAGCACAAAACCTGTCACAGTTGTATGTCCCCATATTTTGTTATACTGTTTTACTTTAAGTTAAAATTTAATATTTATATTATTTTTAAATAAAAAAACACACACACACACATATATATATATATATATATATATATATATATATATATATATATATATATATATATATATATATATATATTCATTGTACAAGTTATGTCGTAATAAAAAAGTTTGATTATATAAAATGAAATATTTTTAACCACCTTAAAATCTAATTATAGTAAGATGTGGGTAATCAATTTTTTTCTTCTAAGCGAAAGTTTCTTTCTAATATATTTAAGTTTCTTTATTATTTTTTCCCTACGTTCTAGGTTTTTTTTCTGTTGTTTTCTTTTAATTTCTTTTATATGGGTTTGATCATTGGGAATATTTGATTGCAACTTAAAACTGTTATTAAAAATAAAATAAAAAGTTATTTATGTTCACCAAATAGATTCATTCTTGTTATATTACCAGTGGAAACATGATTTTTTTATATTTGCGCGTCTATATTTTATATAAAAAATTATATTTTTAAAAAAATTAAATACAAATAATTTTGTAAGGATGAATTGAGAATTTTTCTAGTTATTTAAATTTTTTTAATAGTATATATTTTATTAAATAATAAAATGATTTTAATTTAATAAAAAAAGTAGAATTGAGTAGTTAAAAATGAAAAAAAAAAATTTGTAGGCTATCGATTAAGTGATGCGAAAGCTATTTAAAAAAATGAAGGAAATGCTTAATGAAAATAGAAATATTCTTTGATATTAATTTCTGGTTTTCAAAATTACTTGTTTTTCCAAACTTGTTTTTTATTTCATAAATTACTTTATTTTTAATTTCAAACAAAATGAAACTAAGGAAAGGGTGACTCGAGTATCAGCGCGAGAATGGAAGCACACGCTCGCAGATGCAGATGAAGGCCATTTCGCCAAATTGCCAATTTTTGTATAAACATATTATATTTATTAGAAAAGTGAAGTTGTTTTAGTAAAAGTATATAAAAAGCATATATAAATTACTACTTTTAATCTACGCCTAAAAATATTAAACTGAAGATAATGAAGTACCAGTTTTAAGGAGTGACTGCATAGTCACTAAGAACACCAACAAATGGAACTCGTTTGGTAGGTGTAAACTGAGTGGTAGTTTCTCCATTTACAGTGCATTATATGTGCTAAAGTTTCCACCTCTTTGTTTTCTCTTAACCTTAGCTGTTGTATTTTCCTTGAAGGAAAAGTGAAGGTTTGTTTCAGTATGGTAACTATTTTATAACTAGGAGGGAGTTATTGTTATGTAATTAGGACGTGGTGTTTCCATCTATTGATTTATTTTTTTGTTATGTAATAATTTATGTATGCATATATGAATTTCATATAGAATCTTACTATTCGTGTTACAATAACCCGATTTATAATCTATAATTTGGCATCTAAATTTGAGTAAAATCTCAATTTTGGCCCACTTGATTAAATGTACACAACATTAATTTGAAAAGTAAGATTAGTTATGTATAAAATGGTGTTTGAATTATCCTTTGTGCCTGTATCTAAACTTGGTTTATCTTCCTTCTAGAAAACCATTATTTTCAATTGATTTGTCAAACATTGTGCTTAAATTGGTAATTGAGAATTCTTTTGGATAGTTTTTTTTTTTTTTTTTTTTTTTTTTTTTTATTTTTTTTTTTTTTTTTTAATTTAAATTTTTTTTTTTTTTTTTTTTTTTTTTTTTTTTTTTTTTTTTTAAATTCCTTTTGATAGTTGACAGCACTTGTGGTGTGACACTAAAAAGGCAGGGTTGATGTGAAGACAGTGAATGTAGGTGGGGCACAAATAGAAAAGGTCTCATAATAATTGTTTTTGAATGTATCCCTCTGTTGTGCTTTTTGCAAGTTTGACTCATGCATAAATGGTGGTCTTCATATGACTGGTCAATTTTCTCCTCCCTTAAGCTAAAACAAGATTCAGAGTCATCATGTTTTCAGGTTGAATGCATATTCCCTTGGATTCAAATGGATTTGGTTTTGAATTGATTGTGCTACCACTGTGATGTGTTTCATATTCTTTCATGGTGGTTGGGTATCTGAATTTACCTCAATTGGGTATCATTCAATCTAGTGCGGATCCTATGATTAGTTTATGAAAATAGAAAATTCAATGTTCATGCTTGGTGCTCACCACATGCTTGCCAAAATGTTTCACAAGGTGATGCAAATTTTTTTAAGTATAGTTCTAAATTGTTAATTAGTTACAACCTCTTTTTAAGAAAGTTCTACTTTAACCGGGAGAGTTTAATAAATTATTATTATTATTATTATTATTTATTATTATAAAAAGAAAAACAAAAAAATAACTGATTAGGGTTATTTAAGTTTAACTTGCTTTGATTTTTGTATAAGTCTTCCAAATTGACATATTTTATCTGGTGTCCCATCCTCAACCAACTTGGATTCCCCAATTTCATCAAACACCATGCTGATTTTATCCTCTCTCGTTTTCTGTACATGATATTATCTTTCTCGAGGATAACAAAATAAATACAAAATTGCATGACCAAGGATTTGGTTTGAAAGTTGTGCACATTTACTAATATGGTATATTATATAATTCACCTATAGTTACATATTTACAAAAACAAGAGCCTACAATTAGAATGGAAATTAACTTGTAGTTGCAGTATTGTCTTAATTTATCTTCATGTAACTGAAAATACAGATTGATCAAGTATGAAATATGAATAAGAGTAATATTTGATTTTTAAATCGCATGTTTCATTCTCATCTTAGATTATTAAAGTATTTTTTATTTGTTTAGTAATTTACTTTGAATTTTATATACTTATAATTTTTTTTATTGTTATTTGACATTAAATAAAAAAAATGTCTATTCTTTTAATATAAATTTTTAACAATATCATATTTATTTTTAATTTTAATTTTTATCATAATATTACTTCATAAATATTTAAATAGGTGTGAATACAGATACAAGTATATTCATTATCAAACGAAAACGAAAATATAGCACAAATTTTATATTCATTATATATTAATATGGATTTTTATTTTGAAAATAAAAACAAATATAGTTAAATTCACGCTTTACCAGTTTGGTTTTGATTCCTATATATTAGAGTAGCTTCCTCATGTTATTTCTTTGTTTCTCTACTAATTTGTTCTTATTAACAAAATGAAAAAAAAAAATCATTATTTTTAACTTTGTAATTGAGGGTTCATTCATCACATTTTTATGTCCACCAATTCAATATTTGTAGATATGAGAATTCATTTATTTTATTCCATAAATTTATGTGTGTATGGTTGATATTTATTTTATTAACAAATAACAACTACCATCTGAATTAGGGGTGGGAAAAGAAGACAACTTTTAAGAATAAGGTTAAAGATATATTATTATTTTATCAATAATAATAAAAAATTCTTTCGCAACATTTTGTCGTTTTGTTTCATTTAGAATATTACACAAAATATTTTGTCTTATGTAAAAACAAGATATAGTTTTCATACCGAAATTGAATGCTAGAGAGTGGAATTAGGTAGGTGGATATATTTTATAACTTATTTTATGCTTTTTTTTTTTATGTCATGTTTAAATTCTTACCTTTGATTATTTGAAAAGTTGCCTACAAGTCAAAGTCTTGAAAATAATCGACACTTATTTTATGATGTTAATACCTTATTAGGGAACTTCTAATGTGAAACTGAGGTTCCACGTTTGGTTTGACTTGGTTTTAAGAGAATTAATTAAAATATATTAATTTAGTTTGATTTAATTTAAATAATGTAAGTTAATATATACATATATATTTTAAAAATAGAAATATATTTTATTTTATTGTTTTATATAATTTCATTTTTTTTACCAAACAACTTTTCATATATTGTGCATATAAAAAGAATTTAAATTGTCAATCATAACTAAAGTGAATATTCAAATCAAGATGATTGGATTTTATTAATTAGTTGAATGTAAATGCATAAACGAATATAGAAATATCAACTTAAAAATATCTTATTTAATTTTTCAATTCTTAATTATAGAAACCAATCCACACCTTAATATATTTTAGAATTACAATTAATTGAATTTAAACCCAAATGTATAAACGAATATTTAAATATAAACTTAAAAATGAATTTTATGTAATTTTTCAATTCCTTATTGTGATTCAAATATCAATGCAGAAAAAAGTTTTTAAGAAGTTTCAAAACTTCTTTTGAGAATAAAATAGTATCGTTGTTAGAGATATAATTAAAAATAAAGTTTTAACAATAAGTAAGAATCGTGTTATCATAAATAATTTAATTATGAAGCAACTTACCAATAATCTTATCTCCTTTTGCAATGAACTCTTATGTAGGCCCTTTGACCATATGAAAAATTTGATATATTGGTTAACTGGTCTTAGGATCATGCCCAATTCTTTAGGAAGAATGAGGCAGTTGCCACAGATGAAGATATGGAAGATGATAAAGATGAAACTGTTGCAGAAGATGATGAGAAAGGAGCAAATTAAGAAAACCAAGAATTCATGAAATACATGTTCTTGGATGCCATATTTGACTGATGAGAGGATTTGTGTTAAATTTAGCTGTAGTTAAATTCTGCAATATAAATTTCTACACAATAGCTTACATTCAGTTTTAGTTATACTTTTTGAGAAAATATTTACATTTCCTGCACATTCAGTCTCAATAATTTTGTTGGTATTTTTCCTTCTGAATTTTGTTTCTAGTTTTCAATTTCTGTATGATGACAGTAGTAGTTTTGGAAGTTTTAGTGTTTTTGAAGTCACTTTTTTTTATGTTGTAAATGGATGAAACTACACTTTTAAGTTCTCTCTTACCTTATAAGTTTTTGTTTAAGATATATAACAAAACAACAAACCGTAAATAATTTATATATTGAAAATATTGTAAAAGTTTTTTTTTTTTCAATAGTGAAACCAATTCATCCACTAACATATTTTATATGTACAATTATGACATATTTATAAACAAAAATTAAGTTATACCATATAATTGATTAAAAGAATTTAAAACTTAAAATTCTTAGAACATCTTGTAGTTTATGATAACAATCTTTATATAACCTCGAAAAAAATATTGATTTAATAATTATGATCCCGATTAAGTGCACAAGTAACGAAATGAATGAGATAATTTTGAGTAAAAAAGTCTTGAATTTATCATAACTTGCACTCTCATAGATTTGTATAATACGAGAGAACCATAACAATATGAGAAGAGAAACTCTTCATTAAAGTATTATCAAACATCATAAACAAAAAGTTAATATCCATTAATTAAAGACTATAAAGTCTTATTTTCAAAATTTTCAACACACTCCATTTCAGACCTCAAAATGTGAAAGCCATTTTATGATAGATATTGACCATAAAATAGGGATTGATATGTAAAAAGTGATTTAGAATCTTTTTACTAGTTATGCCCTTTGAGTGTGGTTGTTGAAGACACTCACTTATGATGCCCCCAAGCATCTAATTATTATGTTAGGCTATATCTATTAAGCTATTAATAGAAGATAAAGATATAGGTTCTGATCTTAGCCAAAAGCAAAAGGAATCCCTCAGATCAGAAAAATCCTCCAAAGCAAATCGATCAAACTTAAACAACAAGCTCTAAGTTAATTACGAGCACAATGTTCATACTTTAGCAAATTAGGCAATTTTTTTATAACTTTCAATTAAACTAATGTGAAGATGTTTGGAAGTGGAAAACAAACGGGTAACAAAGTGATTCAGCGACAAACTTTAGGAGGATTTGCGGAAAGCGACAAAGAAGTTACGATTTGGTTATGATTACATGTTATCATGATATAATAAATGAAATGTTACATTAATAAATTATTCTTGTAAAATCTATTATTAACACACATAATTTCATAGTATCACTGTGTGAATGTTGGGATTTCGTGTCCTAGATTTTGCACAACAATTAGACATGGATCTATAAAGCATTGATACTCTATAGGCAGCAAGAAAAGTCAACAAAATGATGAAGCTACTAACTTTTTCTGTCTCCTTGTTGCCTGTAAGCAGGAATTAAGTGTTGCATGGCCTCTTTGCTTACAATTAGCCATTTCTCTAATTAATTAATCAAACTTAATTAGGTCCCAAATGTGGCCGCAAAGCACGTTGTTAACACAAAAGTAAAGGGAAAGTTTCACTTTATGGGGCAAAGAACGCAGTGACTTTATTATGGAATCTTGCTTAGTTAATTAACAATATACGATAGCAAGAAATTCAATGCTCTTATTGATGGATAACACGAACGAACGACAACTAGATGAGGTTTGCTTTAATTTAAATGAACACTAATTATTTGATTAGAACAAGAACTTTGCTTAATACTTTGTCACCACAAAAGCACTCGTGGGTCTGTCTCATACCCCAAAAGCAAAAAATTATTCCTATTCGATCCAACACTGCTTTTGTTTTATTATTATTGTTTCTTAAATATTCCACACATTTAAGATATTCCAATTTGTCATGTGAAATGTTAGTTTTTTATTGGTGGCATTTACGTTGTACTAATTATACCAAACATGTTGTGAACCCCTTTTTCGAGAAAAAAAAAATTAAAAGTAGAATATATCTATTAGAGCGCACTATAGGAATAAATCCTTGAAATGTAAAGGTGTTAGGTTTTGAATCTAGGGCATTTTATACCTCCCCAAACTTTAAGAATAGGTCTAAGAATGGCTAGCTATAATAGATACAAAAACATTTATATGAAATGGCTAAATTATGATTAGAGTATTTAAACAAGGCTGAGTGTTCTAAATTTAAGAAATCAAAAGAGATTTTTTTTAGATACGTATAATCTCTCTTTTTGCAATTTTCCGCAATTTCTAATAAAAAAAACTCCTTTTATTTCTTTAATAAATCGCTTTAGGACATGCAAGTCCTTTAAACAATGAGGCCATGCATGATGCATGGCCACTTGGCAAAAATCCACGTTGTTATAATTACTATATTTGCATTTGCTTGTCTATTATATATAAATATTTTCAAAATTTGTATGTTTGAGAACATTCTTTTCCTATTTCACTTTTGATGTGTTTTAGAAACTGAAATTTCCCTTACATCATTGGCTATTTCCACATCGTTTTTTATTAATTTGATCCTGATCTCACCAGTTAGAGTATTTGGTTTCCATAATTTTAGCTAGAATTTATTGTTTTCGAAGTTTTTCTTCTAGCTCTAGGACGTAACTTTTATTTTCTAACAAAAACTATTAGAAAGCCTTGACAAAACAAACTTTTATATATATATTGGAAAAGAAAAAGAAACATTGAAAAGCTAAGTGAGAGCTAAACGAATACCAGGGTGCTTCTCCATTCAGAAAAAAAAAAAAAAAAAACCCTAAAAGAATATGATATAAAAAATGCTAGTAGATTATGTATCATGACAAGTATCTTTTTCCCAATTATTAAATTGTGAAAAAAAATTCATTTAACATATATTTACGACTTTAGATAATTTTATTTTATAATTATTGTCGTCATTGATGTATTCCTTCATTATCACGAAGACACATTTTTGCATTTTTTGTTTCTTGCTGTCTAGTTGCAATTGACTTGATTTTTTTTTCCGGGGAAAATATTTAGAATCCAATTAAAACTTTAAATTAAAATATTCATCTCTGCCACTTGTGTGTCCTTTCAGTGATATACTACAATATTCCCAAATTCTTCGCAAAATTGAGATACGTAGATTGCATTCCTTGGTTTCTGCAATGATTCATGCCTAAACTTCCTTTTCTATGAAATAGGATATTTCCCCATAATAGAAGATTAATCCCTTCTAAAACTAATTGTTTTTGTGTTCTTAAACCATTTCTATTAAAGTTTTGTATATACGTGTTTAGAGGTTAATTTTCTTACAAATTCGTGTTGCTTGCTTTTTAATAATACACCGAAGAGATTCCGTAGTAGTAATTCATAATAATTTCATATAAAAAAGCAAAACATCGTTTTTAACTCAAAAATCGTAAGTGAACAAGTTTGTTTATCTTTTTACTCATTTTTTTATTTATTTATGTGTACCTAATATGAGATTTTTAGCTCGATGAATTTGTAACCATTCTAATTATATCAAACTTGATCTTTAAATTATCCTATATACAATACCATTTGTTTATTGAATGATTCTTTAGATTAATTAAGAAGCAATGAGTTGCTTTCTTGTATTCTCTTGTAAAGCAGCATAATCTTTTCAATGATATATAATTAAGAGTAAGGATCTCGCAATGGAGATTATAGTATTTGAGGGCATTTGGCGTTATCACATCTATCTAGCAACCTACGATGATTTATTATTATGCCATACAGCTAGGACTCTCAATTTAGACACAATAATGATGTTCCTCCTTAACCTAGGATCTCAATTATTGCTAGGGTGCCCATGTTCAAAATTAGGAAGGCAAAACCAAAATTATAATAATAATAATGCACCAAACACACTCATTGAACGGATTAAGAATTCATGTAGGATCAGAACGTGATAAAAATCGACCCTGCAGATGGTTTTCTCTTGTTCATTAAGTTGAAAACTTGTATTAATGAGATTAAATTTTGAATCTCAAACTCATATTGGAGATGTAAAAAAAATGAAAATTATGAAGAATGGTTTTTGTGAGATGAAAAACTAAGCATGCAATTAATCTTTGTGTGGTGATGATAGAGAAATGAGGGACAGAGAGAAAGAGAGTGAGAGAAAGAAAGGTACAGCTAGCTGTGTGCATCTTTCACACATGATTTTGTCAACCTAACGTATCTAAAGTATGTGTAACCTGATCTACATATATGCCAAAGTCATGCAGCTTTTAACCCCACCCTCTTAACAAAAACAAGTACAAAGCCTATCATCTGAACTCTGGGTCCTATGTGTACACTTGTGCTGAGCCAGCTAGCTAACTTAGGTAGTCCCACCATATGTGTAACCTCTTTTTTTGTTGTTTATTTTGAGGAAAAATAGTTTTAAAAAGGTGGTTTAATTGTTAAAGATTCTTTGTCCAGGTGATAGAATCATTCTTGGATCAAACTGCTGTTTTCTTTCTACAAAAGTCCTCCATTTAGGGCCAAAATGGTTTGTCCAATCTTCTTGTGTGCGGTAGTGGGGAAGATATTGCTTAATCTTGATCCCAGCATCATTACAAAATTGCAAAATTTCTTTATTTTGAGTATCATAGGCCTTCCAATTATCAAACCCACTTGAATGCAAAAATCCAACTGTGTAGAAGATATCCTCGTCTGGTATTGATGCTGACATCCTATTGTCCCACCTGAATTTTTTTACAATTTCAAGTGAGTAAAGAGAACAAATGTACAACTGATGCTATTTAATTGGTATAACAATAAAACTTGTTTGTGAAAAATGTCATTTTCAAACATTCAAAAAAAGGAAACAAGTAAAGCATGGAGATTGAGAGAGAAAATAACAATTGATATTTTAGGAAAGAGGGATTAACATTTTCTTAACAACAACATGAATTGAGATTAGATAGTTGAGCTCAATTACTTGTTTCTATTCATGGGGTAAACCAAGACAGGTCCTGTGGTGATGTTTCGTTTAAGGATGATGTTCTTGAACACGCCTGAATCAAAATCCATGATTTGAGATTTTGGTATGAACAAATTAAGCCACGGGTGAGGAACATCCCACAGTCCTTGTGACTGTAGCTTCAACTCTCCACTTCGGACTCTGTTCAAGAACTCAACGAATGAGACATCTTTTTCATAGTAAAATCCTGGGATGTAGCTCAATCCTTGGAGTAAAACTTGGAGTTCCTACACCAACATGAATATAAGAATGTTACTCACAACATTACAATTATAATAACATTGAGTGTGACAAAGGGTTAAAAGTGAAAGGACAATTGCACATGAATGGGGATGTACCTTGTCCACATTGTTTTCACTTTGGCCATCATAATATTTGGCAACTTCTAGGCAATAGAGGACGCTGTGTTTAGTTACTAGTGAAATTATTCGAGCATGGTCGGCTAAAGGGAAGAAAGAAGATCTCCAATTATTTATGGGTCCTTGGTGCATTAGCAACGACCCTTCCACATAATCCAGACCAATATTTTGTTTCCTTCCAGTGATTGAGATTAATTGTTCTTGGTCTTCGGTAAAAGCAGAAAAATCATGGTACAGAAGTCTAACCCATTTAACCTGCCAACAAAAAAAATTCACCGTTCATTAACTCATCATCGTACAAATGAAAAACAATAATGACCACATGATTATGGTTTATGCAATGAGTCCCATCAAATAGTACTACTAGAGTACTTCTTGCTCAAATCCTTATGTGAATTGAATTCAATCATCTCACTCACCAACTTTCATATCCTTTCTGGTGGAAACATATTTATGTATGGGCCTATGGTTTTGGTAGTATTTTTCAAATACAGTTGTTAGTCAGTTGATTTTTGATGAAGAAATTAGAGTTTGGGTCGTTGACGAGAGAGGATAATACGAGCCTAATTATTGGTCGGCTTAAGGTCTCAAGAAAAAGACTTTGAGCTATGATATATACATTTTTCCTAGAACAAAGAATTTAATGCTTTTTAAATTTCAGGAATCCACGTTGTTCACCTTTAATTTCGTTTTCATATATGCTCTCATGGATGACCAATGTGCACTAACATAATGTGAAACTTGTGTATGTGAATGGGGTGCCAAGAAAAATGATGACATGAAGCTTTTAGGACAAGGACATTTGATGCTTCCGTAAAGCTAGATGGTTGAATAATATAACATGTAGAATTGGCGTTACTATATGAAATGTTGGAGGAAGAAGCTACAAGACAAAGTCCTAGTCAATTCTGAAGATTTAAACGTACCCTCTTCGGAGCTGGCGCAAGAGCAATTCTTGCCCTTGTTATAATTCCAAATTGTCCTAAACCTCCAAGAACAGCGTGAAACAACTCTGAATTCATCTGAGAAGAGCAGGTCACAGATTCTCCCTTTCCTGAACCAAACCAAAACTTGATTAAAAAGTAATAATAATATACATAATTGCATGCATGCACATGTTCTTTTAACAAACATTTGAGCAAATCAAAATTCAGCTGCCAGTTTATATTTTTAATAAAACAATTGACGAAAATACGACTTGGACCAGTAGTAGTATATCAATATATTCTAAACAAACTAGAATAGGTAGAAGGCCATAACTGACCGAGTAATCCAGTGTTAGATTAAAATAATATAAAACGAAATCGAGTCTGTGAAACTCATAATCCTATTAAAAAACAAAGAACAGGTTTAGAAAGCAAGATTTTATAAATTTCCATCGCAGTCGCAGTCCGATGCACTAAAACTTCTCAATTTCTTTCCTTTAAAATATCAACAAACGCCACTATACCCGAAGTTGCAATGAAGTTCTAAAAACATTCACAACCACGGCACCTTGGTTGCCTCAATTATTTTATTTCCTTTCTTCTTCCAATCACCCTCTTTCCTTCCTTTCCAAGCTGTGACACTTTCCAAGGTGTCCAATGACCAATTCTCACAATATTAAAACCCTGATTATTTAAATTCAGATGGTTGTTAGAACACCTTTACAAATCTAAGAGCCCTGACACTCCCAATAAACAAAACTTAGATATAAACTTCACTTTATGTGGTCATTTTCTTATCAGAGTTCAAGTTTTATCAAGTGAAACTTTAATTCTGATTGGAAAATGATATAACCAACAACAGTTTAAGATACTATATCTAGGTTTGTCATTATATATTGTATATTATAGGGTAGTGAGTGAGAAATGAAAGTGTGATATATACCAGTGATGACATCCATTTCACTAACAGTGGAGATTTGAGGACCATAGCGGAATGTTTGGCCACTGATGCCAGCATTGGAGAGAGTTCCTCCCACTGTCAAGTACAAGTAATCCGTCCAAGAGAGAGGTGCAAGTCCATGCTCGAGCGTGGCGTGAAGAACATCGATCCAAAGTTGTTCACCTCCAACATCAGCGTAGTGAAAGTAACCTCCCGAAGGGTCCACCGTGTTGCTCACCCTTATCCCCACCCCACTGCCCCTCTCTCTGAACCCTGCCATGTCCACCACCACGCCGCCACGTGCCATCGCCTGCCCCCGTGTGGAGTGCCCTTGTCCCCTCGCCGCCACCTTGAAGGGGACAGCCCCCTTGTACGACGCCTTGATCAGCCGCAAGATGTCATGCGCCGACGCCGGGTGGAAGACCGCCAGTGGGACTTCCCGGGCAAAGTTGCCGTAGTCCTTGGAAGCTCTTCCTTGAAGAGCTTCGGAATCTCCGCGGAGCTTGTGGAAGACATCTTGGTCTACTGCAGCAAGCTCCGCTGGTAAAACAGCCTTCCATTGGGAGGTTTTTCCCACTGTGGAGATCAAACGTGTGATGGTTATGAGTAGGAGGATGAAGTATGTGGGGGAAGGGTGCTTTTCAGCTACCATTTTGTTGGTTTGGAGGGAAAGAATGAGAATGAGAATGGGAGATGAGAGAAGAGAGAGTGGTTTGTTGATTTAGTGTGGATGGAATTTTTTGGTTGTTGGTGTTTGTTGTAGTGGGGAATGGAGGTGGAGGAGGTAGGGGCTATATATAGAATGGAAGAGGACTTTGCATGATAAAGGAGGATATGGGAAAATATTTAATTTCACAAACACATGTAGAGATAGAGAGAGAATGGGGGTGGATTAATTATAAGAGGATTAAATAAGGATTTTGTTCCAATTTTCATTTAATTCTTTGATTTTTTCAAAATCATTTGATACCCCTTAAATGTGCTAAATATTGTGAAAAAATCTATTAGATTATTTTATTTTATATTTTAAAAAGTATATGTGTTCATACATGATGAATAATTTTAATTACTTTCACAAAAATTTGATGATTGCCCTTTCATTATTTTTCACTGGGATAGAAAAATATGCAAACCAAATTGTACATTGTAACAAAAAAAAATTGTGCATTGTGTGTAAAGGGATGATGCTAAATGTCAAATTCAAAGATAAGATGGAGAGATTGTGTTTGGTCCTTCATCAAAAGTCATGAAGTCTTGTGTAAAGCAATGAAACTGAGCTACTAGGAATAAAAATAAATTTAATCAAGCAATTAATGAAGTGTTATGCCTTCCAAAATAGTTGCTTGCTTTTTCTGTGATCGTGTTTGTCTCATCATCATAATCACCAAGATTCCCAGCAACAGAACCCACAGGCTTCTTCCATTGTTGGCAATGACATAGCAATATAAATAAACAATGCACTTGAACTTGAGCCGTTGGATTCTTATCCAAGGGTCAAAGATTGGTCAAAATTAGTCAATTCAAACACTGTTCATATTTTATATTACCAATTGAATTTTTAATTTTGAGAATTTAAAGAGAGAGTCAAAATCGGGTAATTATCAAAAGGATCTCTGAAGATTTTCTTTCCCGGGACCATGGACTTCTTCCCTTGGATGAAACTATTGCATTAAACTTTTCTAATTCTTGGAAGGGTGATGTCAATGGGAACTGAGAGAGACATCACACCAGATTTTCTTGGGGCCAAGATTTGTTCAAGAGCATGATCTATTCCAACATGTATGTTATCAAGGAAAAGGAAAGCTAACCGTAACACAAGAATGTGCCTCATTCAGAATAGATAAGCCATATGAATGTCTCTACATGACATGATTTTCTTCACCCCAGTTTTAACATGTTCTTAGCCAAACATAATAAAGGTGACAGATACCACCAAGTTGGAGGATCAAATAATTAATTAGCAATGCTTACTGATTGAACTACACCTAATTAATTAATTTGCCAAGCCTTACGTGATGAGTGAACATAAAAAAAAAAATGATAAGCACCTGGCATGCCTTTGATCAGAATATAGGAAGAAAACAATGGCATGCTATGCACACGCAATAGAATCCAGTGAACTGTTTAATAATAATAATTTAATTTTGGCTATGGCTAGCTTTCTAGTTGGTAATATTTATATGTATGTATATATATACATATCACAATTATTTGAACTGTATAAAATATATGTACCGAATTGTTGTTTTAGGGAATAGCCAAATGCAAACAAATGTGAAATTGCAGGTCCAAGACAAGGACATTGATTGGGAGGCAAAATTAATCAGAATAACAACAAAGGGCATTCAAAGAACAATCTTTGACCAATAGATCTCGCTGGTAAGAGGAGCTATCATATTCCAAGACCCTCCACCAAGTATGTTTCTGTAGAACATATATATTCTATCATGCTTCACATTGAAGATTGTAATCTTTGACGATAGTTTTTCATGCATGACTAATAAATACAGAAGAAAAAATAATAATAAAAAGAAGAGTTGTTATAAATTGCTAGCTAGCGATGAATTTATGTTGGAGATGCTGAAATCCAGGAACTGATGAGCACATAATTATGCTTACCTTGTCACATGTTGAAACAGCGATAGTTAGGTCTTGTACCTAACGAAACGAGTATCTCCTTATCTCTTGAAAAGAAGGAGGGGAAAAAATAATAGCACCAAGAGGAAAAGGGTTTCTCTTTGTAAAGTGAATTTTCGTGTCCTCAAAATATATACCCTAACATAATTCCATACCCTTGTTGTGTAGGTCCACCTACGTGTCTTGTAAATTATTGGTGAAATTCAAATTCAACTTGGGAATAGAATAGAGATGTAATATGTTGCCACCACCAGCGACTGAGATTGAATATTCCACACTTTTTCCTGTGTATTATCATAAGCAATACACTACACATGCAGCCCAATATTCCGATCAATCCCTATAATGGCACTAGTAAAGCCATAATCATACTTATACTTTAGGGAAAAACTCCCCATTCCTGATTCAAAAGTTTATATAACAAGCTAAAAAATAGCATTAATTTATAATGAGACAAAAAATCCCATAATTCATACCTGAAAATCATACTACTTAGACACAATAATTCCTTAAAAAGACTAACAATTTTTTTGTCAGCCAAAAAATAAAAACTAATATAACTCATACTTGTATTTTTTAAAATACTTAATTTATATATTTAAATATTTGAAATTGAGTGTTTTATTAAGAATTTTTGTTTTATTTAACATTTAAAATACTTTTTATTTTCTTTTAAATATATGTCATTTATTTTTGTCATAAATGAAATGACATGACTTTTATTTCTATTTTTTTATTTTATTAATCAATTCGTTTTTTTTTAATTTCTTTAACTCATTAGTCAATTTGTTCATTCTTTCTTTAAGAGTGAGTTGACTAAAATATTATGAGAGAAAACACAAGTTAATTGGAGAATTCAAGAATGACCAGACATAAATAATGTCATTCTCTTGATGAAAAAAATTAAAAAATTGAATAATTAAACAAAATTAATAAAACCTTTTATATTCAATAAATATTTTTATCAAAGATTCAATTAAAAATACTTAAATAATTAAAAAATTAATTAATTATTTTTAAATTAAAATAAAAATGTGATAGTTTTAAGCATTGATAAATTAGTCTGTTGCGAAATTTCTCTTGTACATTAGACAATGTTTTAACCAAGGGTTAATAAAACAGTATTTTTACTTCTGAAATGTTGGTATACATAAAATAAAAGGATACACCACAATAAACAATTATGTGTGAATATTTATGGATAACAAGACTTTTGATGGTTAGATGTATTTGCCAGTAGTTTGGCATGCATGAATGTGAGAAAATGAAAGAAAGGAATGGGAAAGAGAGAGAAAGTTGTGGGGGAACTGTTTATAAGATATTGGAGATCTTTATGGGGATCTAAGCCAGGCAGAGAAAGGAACAAAAACAACAACAGCAGCAGCTTTTTCAATCCACAGTGCCAAAAACACCATCGTATCCATGTCACTTTGATTGGCTTATAGTGCTGCAAGCAATACAGAGCCGTACGTGCATGGAATTTGAGGAAGTACTATGTGACACAGAGCATAGATGTCTCCTATCTCTGCATTTTCATCTTCTTCTTGTTCTCCTTGTTGCTTCATCTCAACATTATCATCATCATCAAACAACAACATATACACATTTCATTACATTTATGTTTGGTTGCATGCATGTTCTGGTGGTCAGTGACATTGTAACAACTCATCATCCAAATCCTTTGAACCAACCAGACACTGCAACCCCAGTTGTTTATGCTCGTTTTATGAGTGGCAATGGGAAGAGCATATTTTGTCACTATATATATACCACTATGTCTCATTTGTCACTTTTATCCCATTAATTTCATTGATGCGTGCTGTCTCAATTATGAAATGATTGACATTTCATCAGTCAATTAAGGATCGTTTGTGCAATTCTCATCACTCTTTCTTATCAACTCCAATGTGCTGTAACAAATTTGTCTTATATAATTTCTATTTTGGTAGGTATCATGACCTTGTCTAGATATCTGAATAATGTGTAATGTGTAAGGGAAGGAACACTCTACAATCTTAAATAATTTTTCACGAGTTAGAATATCCTTTAAAATGCTCCGAATGTCTAGATATTTTATTTTTTATTAATAAAAAGAGTCAATCCATACTTTCTTTAAAAGACAAATCGTCCTTTTTATTAACAGTACCACTTTATTAGTAATACCAAAAAAATATTATTATTATTATTATTATTATTTCATTTTCCAAATCACAAACACCTTTTCTTAGTTTTTTTTAGTGGAAAGAAATAAAATGAAAAGAAAAATTAGAAATGAAAGTGATTTGGTTCGAAGAAATAAAAAAGAAATGAAAAGAAAATATAAATTTATAATACTATTTTTAGTTTATTTTTTATTATATATTTATTATTTATATCATTATTTTTAAATATATATCTATATTTATATATATACACACACATCTTGATTGTATATTTATTTTGTAACTAAGAGATGTTGAGTTTTTTTTTTCTTCGCACCGCGGTTTTCTAATGCATTTCAAAACGTGTATTAATGAATAGAAATAAATGTTGTATTCTTTTTAAAGTGAAAAAAAATATTAGTATGAATTGAATGGACCAAAGCATAACACATGCTAAAGTCTAACACGATTATTAGTTCGGTCTATAGAAAAATTATTTTTTCCCGTCAACTAAAACAGTCGTTCAAAAAGTCTATACAAATTTGCATTATCCTTTATTTGTTCGACATAGTAACTTATACGGGGTAATAGCAGGGTCGTTGATTAAATTGACGTAAAATTAGGGAAATAAAACATTAAAACAAAGTCATTTTTTAATGATTTTTGCTAAAGGATAAAATTTAGATACGGTTAGTTAGATGCTATCTGTGTGGCTATTGAAGTAGAATTTGAGTTTTTATTTCAATAATTGGTATAATATAAATATTTGGATTAAAAATATTATACGAATGATTATGGAAAATAACATAAACAACACTTTGTATCTAGTTTTTTTTTTTTCTTTACAAATGATATTATTCTTGTCCTAGCATACTAAATATTGTTAACTCTAATGACATTTTTGTTTCAAAATTTCTACCGCATCTAGGTGGCATGACAAATAAAAATCACTAACCAGTTGTCATCATTTAAGGACCCTCTTCATCATTGGCAAATAACCAATAACAACAATAACAACTAAGGTTATCGATTTATTCATATAGGAACAATATCTCTCAAGGTAGAATTGCAAATCGCAATAGGATCTTTTAGCTCAAAAATGGACCAGTAAAGGCAATTAAAAAAATATAATATGGGGATTTTGTTATTAAAAATATTAGATTAGGAAAATTATGATAAAAAAGTTGGAGAATATGGAGCAACGAGATATCCCATACATGGAAAACATAAAGAAGTGAAATGAACATCTAGCATCATTATATTAAGACTCTAAACATTAATGTTAAGGAAGTGTTTTCGAAGAGAAAGAACCTAAACTAGAGAGTGTTGGTAAGGAAGTGTGTTTCAAAATTAGGAATGAGGAATATTGATCGGATGGTTGTACCGATAGTGAGCAAGGAATGGGAATCATAACCATATGTTGGAAAGACAGATTTGAATCATAAGAGTTTTCTTAGGCTAGGACTACTTCAGGTTAAATTTTAGGTGGGTAAAAAATGAGATATAATATACAATGGACAATGTTTACACCTCATATGTTGGTAGTGAGAAGAGGAGGTTGTGGGAGACAGTGGTTGTTGAAAATGTAGCAACAACAATAATCAATGGTGCATAATAGATTACTTTAATTCAATAGAAAAGGAAGATGAAAGGAAAGGTAAAAAAGACAAAACGACATTTATAAAAAAGGAAATATAGATGTTCAACGCTTAACGTCGATGCCCTTATTGGGAGACAAAAGTTTATATGGTTTAAGAAAAATAGAGCGAAAAAACAGGATTGACAAAATTCTTGTATAAGGAAATGGTTAGATCAATGCCCTATATGTTTCCAATATGTGCTTGATAGAAAAATATCAAATAATTAAGCTTTGGTATTGAAATCAATTGTTACTAATTGGACACCAAGATTCTTTAGGATTATACATCCATTGTTTATGATTTTTTGATTTAGAGAGATGGTCAAAAAGTGGTGAAAGATATTAAATCAAGGGGCATGACATTTATATTTTAAAAGACAAGATGAATAGACTCAAAAAGGATGTAAAAAATTGGAATAAGGTGATTCTAGACTTGAAACTTATCTTTTCTCACGAAAGTTGATTGAGACAATCAGTGTTTTAGATAGATTGTACGAAGATTACTACTTGGATAATGAGACTAAAACCTTCACAGAATTAAACAAAGTAGGTTTGAGACAAGAAACCTTGGACAAACAAAAATCTAAAATAAGAGACTAAAAAATGGAATAACAGGATTCAACATTCAAGAAACAAGGATTGAGGAACCAATAAAAATAAAGAAGGGGGTTCAAGATTTCTTTCAACGAAAGTTTGTAGCAAGGGAGGGTAGTAAATCTTTAATGGTATCAACTTTCTCTCACTAAGGACAATTTAACTAAAGTGATCAAGTGAAACAATTTAACTTGATTGAAGACTTTTAGATATATTTTTTATCATTGGATTCTTCTTTGACAATATCCTTAATTTTCTTCTTAGTCTTATTTTCCTCCTATTCTTGGGACTAACAGAAACTTGAAATGTACTGTTCTCAGCAGTGTGTCTGGTGACTTTTGTTTGTGACTAAACATCTTATTCAATTTTTAATTGACCTTTTCTGAATCTATGTTACATGAATCTACTATTGGAGTGAGTTGTTGGAACTATGCATGAATGTGATCCAATGGGTTTTTGATGGAAATTAGCACACGATCATTGTTGAACAGAAGTTTTATGGATGCGAAAAAAAGTATATAAGCATTTAGAATTGTGTAGCTTTTGATTTAACGGCCACTAACTAACGGGGAGAAATATGGTTCCCACCTGCCTAACCAGAAGGAACAAGGAACTGCTGCAATTTTGCAAGTTTTCCTCTTCACTTACACATTCATATAATGTAAAATGATAGGAATTGATAATTTGTATTTAAATTTTATTTATAGATAAAATTATATTTTGAGTTTTCCTTCATTTATATTCTCATATTTTGTATATATAGATTTACTTTCAATTATTTTGTTTTCTTATATTATAGTTCTATTAATAGTGTTATACAATACCTTGAATATGTTCTATTAAGTTTAAAATAATAATGTTATCATATTCTGCTTTTGATGTTGTGGAAAGAGTGGTCATTTGCCTATATTATAGGAGAGGGTGATCGAGTGGAGTTTACAAACAGCAGAAATACATTGCACATTCCTTGTTGTTTAATTTAGACAATCATTTAAGCTAAGAAAACACTGTTTATTAAAATACATTCCAAAGATTTGGTTATGGTTAACAGTGCTTTTCTAAAGTGATATGATATATGTATATAGCATTATCTTAGCTTCAGCAACCGATTTACATCACAGCCTCAAAGGATTCCAAACTTTTTTGTCGCATGCCACACATTAAATTCATGCTGGCATCTAGTACTGTGTATGGATAAGAGGATGACAAATTTCAATATTTAAGGTCATTGAATAAAAGGAAAATTAGTTGATTGTTTTGATCTTTGACATATTAAGAATTGGACACTGACACTACCATATCATTTGGCCCAGAATGGATGAATGATGATCATCACACCAAAAGTTAGAATTTAAACTTGGCACTTATATTTGATTCAACTTTGATTATGGAGAAAGTTTGTGTCCATTTCACATATTCGCACACCTATTTATGTGTTAAAATGAGAAGTGAAAATCAGTCTAACATCTGAGTTACACTTCTGTGTCTCTAGAAAAGTTGAATACATATCATTTTCACTTTCTTTTATACTATATCTCCTTTATTTGCTTTTTCTTTTTCACTTTTCATTAGGTAAGAGGGATCAATAATGTGCATGTACTGAAACCAAAGGAGGTAAAAGAAAGTAATGTGTTGCTGGGCCAATAATACAGCACAGTAATCATTAGCTCTCAATATATATCACTCTGTCTACTTTTTTTCAACACTATCATTGTAACAGACAAGATGGGTAGCCCTTCAAGCAAGCAAACTTTCCAGTGACAATATGTTTCTAACCCTTTACAATCCGATAAGGTAAGGATCATTCTTGCAACAAATTAATGAAGCCATTATGTGTTCTCAATATTTATTTGGCAATGAATTTTACTAGTGCATGTAGGCATCCTACACAGAGGGTGCTTGGAAGTGGAGTTGTCATCAAAACATTGTGCTCTCACACAAATATTGTTATAATTTCATGTATAAGTATTAACATGAATATTAGTGATGTAGATTTATTTTGATTTAACAATTAGGTTTGAGTTCAAATTTTTCATGTAAGGTTTTTGTTTGATCACTTCTACTTATCTCAATAAAAGATATTAGGGTCTACCAATAAAAAAATATCAGTATGAATTGGGTATAGAATATTCAATTCCACTTTTGTTGTATCCTATTATGCATAAAGGTATAACTTTTTATTTCTTTCTTTTCAATTGTATAATTTTAATAGTAGAACTGTTCTGAGAAAAACAATTGTAATGGCTACAGATGTTGACATGACAATAACATGTCACTCAGGTGAGAATGAGATTTTTTTAATTAAAAATTAGTTAAAGGTGTTAAAAAGGATCTTTAACACTTGTTTTGTCACTAAAATAACAGTTGCTAAGTAATTTACTTATTTGATATATATATATAGCAAAGTTAAACGGATTTTTGTTGGGGCTAAATAAACCTATAGTTTACCTATCTTAATTATAATTCAATCACTTTATACTAAATGAATAAGATATTATTAATAATATAATTTTTTTTATTTTGCTGAAAAAATTGCTAATTATTACACTTTACAATCCATTTTCTGCAATATTAATATTTTTAATTTAATATCAAGTTATAATAATAATAATAATTACTATTACTATTATTATTACAATTATTATTATTATTACTATTATTAACAGGTGATTATGATTGTTTTTTCTAAACCACACGTAATATACATGTTATCAACTAGTTGAATATCTCTTTTTTTTATATTAATAAGAGTTATTAACCTATTTTGTAATGCTCTTCAAGCACATAAGTGAGTGGTGGTAATGTTTTTACTTTTTAAAAATGATAAATACTTCCATATTCTTTACCATTCATTCAATAGCCAACTTCTTTTATATATATATATATATATATATATATATATATATATATATATATATATATATATATATATAT
>Ga0099825_1001750_pt1 | contig 28152 bp, 13 predicted proteins | sample SiratroredBW_FD_76838 | JGI IMG/M metagenome (GOLD analysis project Ga0099825, IMG submission 76838) | Root nodule microbial communities of legume samples collected from California, USA - Siratro red BW | ecosystem: Host-associated > Plants > Roots > Nodule | place: USA: California | collected...
AATATTTATAAAAAAAAAAAATATAAAAAATAATATATATATATATATATATATATATATATATATATATATATATATATATATATATATATATATATATATATATTAAATACTTAGTTCTTTCTGTGAAAGTATATAAAGGGAGATAACTTTAATAATAGATATGGTTGATGGAGGTGTAGGAACAAATAATGGGCCATAGGAAGTAAAAGTCCCACTCTGTGTTGAGACCATTAATATTAAAATTAATACCTATTATGGATTATATATTATTTACAATTAATACTTACAAGTTATGGATTATATATTATTTAAAATTAATGCTTACAAGTTATAATGTAAAATAGGAGATGTTTGATTAAAGTTGTATTGAGATGGAATACAATTTGCTTTTAATACAATTCATACAAAAAAAAAGGTGTAATTACAAGATTCAAAACCTAATAAAATCAAGAACAACAATGATTTGAAAATGAAAATATATTTGAAATTTGGTTTGACGTTGTTTTCGGTATTATTTATTTCTTTTGTTTTTTATAGTTAGATATTTGGTAATTCTAATTTTTATCATAATAAATGACTTAATTGTATTTTATTCATAAAACAAAAAAGCATTTATTTTTTAGGGTAAAAAACATCGGTTTAAAATTTATAAATAAGGATAGTTTGTTTTGCATATAGAAAATACAGTTTTTATTGACATAGGAAATAATTTCTTGTAATATATTAAAATTTTAACAAAAAAGGTTTTCAAATTATAGATGCAGTAAGAGATTAAGTTTATTTAGTGTGATAACGATTATTAGTTAAATTTAGTTAATTGACATTACAATTATTTTAGATTTTACAATTATGATACTTTTTAATATATGTAATTAATTAAACAATTAGGAATATACTTTATTCGCCGTCTTATAGTCAAATTTCAAATAAATAAAATAATAATTTTATTTAACAAACTGACACAAATAACGATGTGAAAAGCATTGGAAACCTTGGCCTTTGTTTGGAGGTTGGTGAGAGACTGTGAAATCGGAACGTGCATCCCAACAAAGTGAAGAAAAGAGAAGTTGTTTCTACGGCTTTCGCGAGTCAAGTGTGGGGTCTGAATTCAGAAGAGAAAAAACCTGAATCAGCAAATCGAAGTTATCGTAATCGTAATCGAAGTTCAAAGACTACCAAATCCGTGACTGGTAATAAGAGCAGTGAGTCCAAGCTGCAAATTTAAATTTGGTTGCATGCGAAGAGCCAGAAATATGAGACCAAACATCGTTTCTGAGGTAATATAATATAATCCATTTTCCTATTTTCTTCGATCCTCGCTTCGTTTCTGCCGCAATTTTGAGGCACCAGTGTCAACACATTTCACTTAACACTCATCTTAGTAGCTGAACTGAAAATCCTCGTTTCTGGACCGAGATCTCGAAATGACTTTGTTGATTTCGGATATTGTTTCGCTTTTAGATTCTGTTCTGTATGATTTTTGCCTGCAAATAAAATGATAAAGCTCTTTACAGCTCAATTTAAAGTTCGCTGCGTTTCTGTTTGGGATTCGTTGATTCTATTAAGTGTTGTTGTAGAATGGTTGGCTGGATATTTTCCTTCATTGATGTTATTCTGATTAATTGTCCTTGATTGCTTAATTGGGACAGGCAGGGTTGCCTACTAGGATGAATCAATGGTGGGAAAGCATCCCGTTTCTCACTTCTGCAGTGGTGGTTGTCTGTGGAGCCATTTACTTGGTTTGTCTTTTGGTTGGATACGATTCCTTTGCCGAGGTTTGCTTCTTGCCGTCTGCTGTTGTGTCACGGTTTCAAGGTATAATTTTTTAACCAAACTTACACACAGTTCTTTTGGTGTTGCTCTTTAATTAGAATTACAATGTGTTTGGATTTGCGTGTAAGACGTGGGTAACCTTGAATTTCTGTATCAATTTCACCGAAGACGGATATGCTATTACTAGTTGATTCCAATTTAACATGGCTATCCACATTGCAAAAGTGGATCAAACAAGCACTTTGACTTTGTTAAATATTTTTCGAAATCCTTTAGTGCAAACATTTATTATGCCATTGTTGAAGAGAGAAACTCCAAATTAGAAAACAATACTTGTATCACCTAAGGATTTATATCTATGTTTTTTCCTATTTTTTTCACCGTCATTAGAATTGCAATAATACTCATAGGATCGTGTAATTGTACACTCTGTGGTGGCCTATATGTGCTGGATTGTGAGCATGATTGTTGGGGTGTAGGATTGTTGTAAGATGACGATTTTTTAAGAGTTCCATATGGAGTAGGATGAGCTACTTATAGTTGTGATACTGAAGCCTTAAGACTCTCTCATCTAATGATTAGTTTTTTGGATTGACTCTCCTCTTGTGCTTAAATCATAACACTTGATGTTTTCATTGAGTTGGGCTACAATTGATACTATCATGTTGATAGACTGAATACCGCTGTGGACATCTGACCTTAAAGAGGCTGACAATTTTAGGAGTCTTACATTGAGTTGGATGAGCTACTTGAAGTGGTACTTAGTCTTGAGACTCTTCCATTTAATAAACTAGTCTTTGGTGTTGGACTCTTCATTTGTGCTTAAGTCCTAACACAATCATACCCGTGGAACTGTGGGATCTCTGATCTTGTTTAATCTTTTTTTGGGCAAGACAGAAACTGAGGTTTATCCCATTGACCTGGATTCAAAATCCCTAATTATTTCCTTTCTCATCCGATTCACACTGTAGCAATTATACACTCTTCCCCAAAGGCTTGCAACTCCCAAATCTCTAGTCAAATTTGACACATCTTTTGTACCTGCCGAAACCGTCACTATTGCTCTACAACCGCCAAATGTCATTGTCGTGGCTCTGTTTTGTAAAGAAGAAAACTCACCCAGCTTCAGCCGCTTCCTTTACTCCTTCTTTTCAAAGTGCAATCATATATTCTTAATATCTCTGTCATTCTAACATTGTTTCTGATTCTTCTTTCCTGTCCTGATCCAAGAATTCAAATTTCTTTATTCTTCATTCTTTTATGTACTTATATTGGTGTGCCACTGCAATTTATCTTCTTGAAGTGGCTGTGCACGTGTGCCACCATGACACCCTTTTCTTTTTCATAATTTTTTTGTCTACTAAGGATTGTGTCTTAAAAGCAATGTTACATGTTTATATGAAATTGATCTTACATGGTTATATGACAAATCAGAGAAATAAAAATATCTCATGACTTACCTTTTTTTAAAATCAACAACTAAAATTTGTTAGAGCATGTTATCTATTATCTTGGATCAAACGTGTAGAAATTTGTAGATTGTTTTAGCTTTTTATGAATATGTATTATATATTACTATTTTAGGTTGGAATGTAGGATCATATTGTCCCAGTCATGATCTCTGAGTTATGAATTTTCAAACCCCTTCCTGATTCTGTAGCTTTAACAACCTTGATTATTTTTTTTTCAAGTAAAATTATATAGTTCAACAATTTAGTTAATATTTTGGATTCTAGACAAGCTTGTACAAACATTATGGTGCTGAAAACTCAACCCATTCATACGTTGAATTGGGTTCCTGTGGTGGCTATTAGTTTGGTTTGAAAGCTGCTTGCTATATATGACTAAGGCTGGAAATGAATTGAATTGAGTTGAACTAACCTCAAAAATAAGAATTGGTTCATCTAGGAGATCGACTTGAGTTCAATATGAACCTTTTTTCAAGTGCAAACTGGATTCAAATTAAGCTCACAAATGACTTGGTTCAGCTCGTAACTTGATTTGGCTTATTTTAATGATTTATATATATTTATTTCACTCACATATATCATGAATCAAACGAGTCAAAGCATACATCGCTCAAGTTCAACTAATTTTTAACTCAAGTTCATCTCATTCGATTCATGATGCAAGTTCAACAAATCAATTGTCAAATCGAGTCTCAACTATTTTTGAGTTAGTTTGGTTCATTGTCAGTCTTATTGGAAACTATCCTTTCTAAAAATTGCATGCTTCATTTTCTTTTCTTTTTTTTCCTTATTGCATATGCTTCCATTTCGTGATTGATTGTTTTCTCTGCTCAACATTATTTTTTTCCATGCAGTTTACAGGATTTATACTTCCATTCTTTTCCATGGTTCACTGCTTCATGTTCTCTTCAACATGATGGCTTTAGTTCCCTTGGGGTCTGAGCTGGAGAGGATCATGGGCTCAGTTCGCTTGCTATATGTTGTTATTTTATTGGCTACAAGCAATGCCATATTCCATGTTCTCCTAGCACTGCTGGCGGCTCACAATCCTGTTCTTACATATGATTACCTTATGAATGAGTGTGCAATAGGCTTCTCAGGAGTTCTATTCTCAATGATTGTTATAGAGACAAACTTGAGTGGAGTTCAATCCAGGAGGTTGGCCGTATATGTATTGCTGTTGTGCAAGAAATTCACCACTGTTGGGAAAATTCAATTTAATATGTTAATCACCTTTTTCTTCAAGATAATTTTACAGAAACCATGTTTTGGGAACTATTGAAGATACTGAAATAGTACTATTCTTTAATCGAGTTTTCAGAATGATGCTCATGGTTATTTTTGTTTAATCACTGTGCATTGATTTTACTTCACAACTTTATTCTGTTTTATTAGTATGCTTTTGCCAACTAATTCACTGTGCAATGATGTACTTCACATGTTTTACTTAAAAGACACTGTACATTCAATACACAATGCTATGCTGCAGTTAGTTATCATCAATTGGTAACGCTTCACTAATTTGGTAACTTTTTTCTATTTGTGTAGTGTTTTTGGATTGTTTAATGTGCCTGCCAAGTGGTGAGTATGATTTTTTTATTGAACTTATTTCTTGAGATTTTTATCTTGATAATTCCCTTGTGTGATAATTTGACATGTTTGTGTTTAGGTATGCATTCTTTTTGTTGGTAGTGTTCCAGCTTCTCATGCAAAATGTTTCACTACTTGGACACCTTTGTGGCATTTTATCTGGGTTTGCATGTCAGACTTCACTCTTTTTGCTTCTCTGTTTTCATTTTTGCAAGCAATTATCTCTAGTTTCATGATGTTATGCTTGATGTTTCAGATACGTACGGATTATTTAATTTCCTCATACCTGGAACCAATTTTTATTCTTCTATGGAATCCTCCTCCTGGCTTGTAAGTATCTTTCTATAATAGGCTTTGGTAGTGCACCAGGATGGGAAACATTTCAATTGTTAGTTACATGATGTTAGATGAATGCCTAAGGGACTGCCAAATGCATATAAATTATGTATTGTCAAATGCTGTCTATTAACACCCCGCTGTTGTGCAGATTATGAACAGTTTTAGTTTATGTGTATGTTATTTTGAAATAAATTACTGGTCTACAAACTGATAGAATCCTGGAGCAGGAATTTGTGTAATTATTCAGGTGGTTGCAGTAGTAATGGCATAGGGTTAACTTCTGTAGTAGGGTGGTGTTTAGAAGGGAGATTCATTAATAGTTGTTATTAGATACCTCTGGGAAATGCTGTAGCTCAATAATAGAAAGGGCCTGTCCTTTGTTGATCGAGAAACCCCTATTCACCAATAATAGGTTCATTGGTTTTCTTTCTATATTGCATAGAATTCTTCAAATCTTTCTTTGTGGGTTCTCAATAAAACCAACTTCTTTCTCTTCTCTGATGACTCTGCCTTTTATAAAAAGTAATCCTGTGATGTTTTGTGAGTTTGTTCTATACATTGCTTGAGTAGTGTACAAATGTGAAAAGTATTTGGACTACCAAATTAATGTAAACTCAATCTTTCAAATGTCAAAATATCAATGTATTCTAAATGTTTCAATAACGTAAGCTACTCAATCACATCAATAATGTTCAAAGAACGGTTAAATTTTTAACTGTATATTGATGCAATTAGCTTTGGAGTGGTTAACACATTTGATTTCAATAAGTATCTCCTTTCTTGGGGCTAAATGAATTCACAAAATAGATTCTTGTGTTGAACAAGTCGTGATTGACTGGAATATGAATTAATATATTTTTATTATAACTTGATAACTTATTTTGTTTTAAAATTAAGAATTAGAAATGGAAAAGACATCCACTAGATGTTCATTCTATGTGTTTGACATCCCACGTTGACTAGAAATATAGTCAAATTATAATATATAAGTGGAAACAAATCTCACATTTTAAGCCGGTTTTATGAAGTTAAGTTAGGCTTAATTTTCACTTTCTTAATATGGTATCAGTAGTCAAGTTTGTTGAGCCTATCATGTCATCCGCAATCGGGTTCCCCAGTCTCACCCTCGAGATGTCAAGTTCTCAACGTGAGGGTGTGTGGGAGATTCCATACCAACTAGAGATATGACTAAATTATAAATATATAATTCTCCTCTTTCAAGCTGATTTTGTGAAGTTGAGTTAAGTTTAAATTTCACTTTTTCAAAACTAAGAAAATACATGCACACACTCAACACAAACACACACATATACATGTTTCTCATGTGGACCTTTATTAGTGTGAATGTTGGTTCTTTGGACTTTCAGTCATCATGTGTGAGGCGTCCAAAGTTTATTGTTTGCACTGGTGGAAATCCTTCTGGTTATATTCCTACACATACAAGCCAAAATTCATCAAGGTATATACTAAATACTGTGGGTTTCACCCCAAATCATACAGATTGCACTAGATATATACTAATCTACATTTTCAAATCTATTCTTTCATGGGCTAGTGGATTACTTTCTGGAAATATTTGGAGGAACCTGTCTTCATTGATGCCTCAAAGGGAAGTGTCTACTCAGGTATGTATGTCATCTTGTCTTTTAAGTACTTTTGGTGGACTCCCAAATAATCATGTACACATTTTGCTGTGTGATTGTCCATTTTGCTTTGCTCAATATGTGAACAAATGCAACTGCATTGTTTTGCAATACTCATTAATGGCAAGTGTATGTGGACCTTGTATGAGTGATCCAGTGATCATTGAAACTAATCAATGTATTCAGAGTTCAATTTATTAAAGTTTGCTAGTAAGTATCATCCTTGGTTATCTCGCACCAATATGTGAATGATTATTCTTGTGTACATTACCTGTTCATTTTACGTGCAAGTGCAAAGAGTGTGTTTGCATTTAGTCATTTTTGTCTGGACTGATGTTTATTACCTGCCATTCATTTGGCAAATTATTTTTTTTCTTCTCTTTTTGATGTGTACTACTAGTTCTTTGGAAGTAGATTTTGTAGAGATTTAAGCAGCTGGCAAGTGTCAAGTTTTTTGACCTGGGATGATTCTTTTTATATGAATTAATCTTTTATCTTCAACAGATCATTTTTCTTAGAAAAACCTATAATCTATAGGACTGTGGCATCAGCAAAAATTATATGCCTTTCTTATCTTTGAAAGTTCATTCATTATTGGGAATATGAAACGTAACATAACATGGTTTTGCCTTTTTACTTGAATGATACATTGGGCCAGTTCGTTACAAATTAAAAAGAAGTGGTTATGTTGTAAATTGCTTTTGAAAGATTTTTAAGAAGCTAATTTATGTTTGTTTACAATCATAATATAAATTAGTTTTGCTTTTTTTTGAATGATACATTGGGCCAGTTCGTTACAAATTAAAAAGAAGTGATTATGTTGTAAAATTTTTTGAAATATTTTTAAGAAGCTGATTTAGGTTTGTTTACAATCATAATATAATTTTTTTTTTGAAGCAGCAGAAATTTAATGGGTAAACGATTCAAAATAAATTTTGGTTTTAAAAATATTTTTGGTTTTTTTAGCTTCATAGTTCTTATTATGTTGAAAAGCTAAAACAAATAGATGAAAAACTAAGAGAAGTGGTTATTTTCTGAAAGAAAGTTCTTTCACAAAGAGAAGTTGTAACAAATGAGCTCATTATCTTTTCCATTTCAAGCCGTGTTTATTGACTGCTTTGAATCTATTGATTCCTTGATGGTTAACAACAGCTGTTTTGATTGAGTCACTAAATTGCAGTTATTTTGAATTGAACTGAGAAGTTTAAAGTTAAAATTATATCCCTACCTTTGTATTCATGCCTTGGAGGCTTAGACTTATACACATTTGATGGTATTATGTGATATATTACAGTCAACTGAGGACAGTAGGTTCCCTGGGAGGGGAAGAACCCTTGGTTCTGGTCAAGGTCAAACTGCGTCTCATCTTCATTCAGATTCAAATCTTCAAGAAAGACTTTTGGAGGATAGTAGTCCCAATAATCCTTTGGTTTCATCCACTCCTAGTAACACTCATCAGTTACCAGAAGGAAGGTATGAGAGATGGTTTGGGCATAATTGATAGCTTATATTGGTTGCTTATTTAAAGTAAAATTCTAGTATGCTGGCTTCAGTATCTTTTCATGTGAAGTGTGAACCTAGCATAACACCTACACTATTAGGCAGACTGTTAAATTCATAGATTTTTTTTTTCCCTTACTAGGAATGACAATATTCAACTTGAATGAAGCCAACAAAAGTTACATGCTTGTAAATGACTTTCCTGTTTGACATTTAACAATAAGTTTAGGTGGAGTTGATGGTCTAGCCTGAATTAATCAATGTAACACATATTAGTGCAGTTATGTTTAACTTCGAAACTAACATTGAAAAAACACAAGAATGGGAGTGTATTTATGTAGTTTAAGTTATAAATATGTATTCATAATGCTCTATAAATATAGTACATAAGCACAATTTTAATTATAAGCTTTTTAAATCTTTTTTTGTAGCATAAATATGTATTAACATTAGATGAATTGTAAATAAAAGGCTCCACAAATAATTCAACTTATATGCCAAAAATTATTGCATAGCTAGATATATATGCATGTCTAAACATGGCACTGGGGCGGGATTTCCCCCATCTCCAACTCCTTAATCATTCCCAACCCCTGCCCAGTCTCATTTTTGAAAAAGTTAATAGTACACAAATTGTAATAAATTAATTTTAAAGTTATTTCTTTTCATATGGCCTTATGAGGTGCTCCACCTTTGGATCCTTGCACAAAGAGAAAGAAATGGTTGAAGAATCTGACAGAAAAGGTTGACAGTTACACTCAAAATAGCTAATAGGTTGAAATCAGTGGGCTTGAACTTGAAAGAAAAAGGCGAAAAATAAAAACAAACACATAATTTTCAGTCTTTATCCATATGTTCTATCTTGCAATTCTTTATCCATATCCATATCAAGTTAAATTGCTATATTTCAATAGGATTACAATGATATATTCAGAAGTTTGTGTTTCTGTATTAATGATTTTACTTAATTTTCTAATTCAATTTAGGCATTCAGCTGATAATGTAGCTACAGCGACTGGTGTTCCGCAGCGTCAGGTCCCTCTACATACATACCATGGTTGAAACTCTCATGTTTCTTTTAGTTAATTTGCACAACTAATATTTGCTATTTTTTTCCCTTTAAATACAGGGTGCAGTTGTTTCGGAAGAAGGGATTAGTAAACTTGTCTCAATGGGCTTTGATAGGGTAAAAATCAGTTTCATTATCTCTTCTATGGTTAGAAAATGGCTCGAAACATTTTAAAACTTTCCAGTTTGTTATTGGCTTCTTGCATATTATGCTTGCACTTCTGAGTACGTTGTTCTCATTGAAAGAGATCCCGTGTTTAAAGTTATTGTTGTTTATCTCCTTATGGGTCCTTCTCTTCTGTCTCTTATTGGTCTCGCTATGAAGATCCATATAATTTTTGACCTAATTACTGTAGGAGGAGTGATGTGTATGTATTTGTGTTAAATTTGGCTGAATAGGTCAAAGTTTGTCTGATAAGTGATATCTAAATAAAATATCCTCCACGTCAAATTGTTTTCTTGGATGTAGTGAGATATCTTTCCGATGCTTGTGCATCAAACGTAGATTAAAGCCTACAGCTTAGTTCTATATTTTTAATGCAATTGTGCTGGGCTGTTTCAGACGCAAGTGGAAGTGGCGCTTGCAGCTGCTGATGGTAATCTCAATGTTGCAGTGGAAATACTCATGAGCCAGCAGGTCTTAGTTCATCATTTTATTATTATCTATAATTCTTTATGTTTACATGTTTATTTATTTATTTTTTATTCTCTTTTAAAAATTCTTGGGCTCGTTTGCAGAGTTAAAAAGAAAGCTTCTGTTGGATTCTCGCAGAGACTTACCTGACACTTTGGTTGAGTATGTCACTGCACTTTGTTCAATCACTGTCTGTTTAATCTTTGACCTACCTACCATTGACAGTTGGTCGACACCTCATAGCTATGCCAACTCCTACTACCAGAATTGAACATATGTAAATTATACAAGCAATATTAAGGAATATGATGTTTAATTGAAAAAATTTTAAACATTTTGTTGTGCTTTGATTTTTCCCCCTTTTAATTTTCTTTTTGAACATGTTTCTAATGCCATGAAGGAGCCGTAAAACTTTTATCCATTTCTAAATTATTAATTACTGTTGCCGCTTGCAGAAAAACGCAAATCTGGTAGTGCAACTTAATTAATTTGATGATACCTACGAGGATAATGGTTCAATTTATGGAAAGAAAGATTTGTTTGTTATGCTACCCAAGAACTCTAGTTTCAATAATTCTTTTTGGTCTTGTTAATCAGGATCCACATTTAGGGACACAAATTGTGGCCTTCTTTCTCTGTATAGTTGGGAAGATTTGTAAGACACACAAGAGATTATATAGTAAATATTTTATTATGTTTACAAATATAATCTTTATATTAAATATATATTATATCTTTTATATAATTAATTTTTATCATTAATTTATTAATATTTATATTTATATTGTAATAAAATAAATATAATTAATTATATAATATAAGGTAATAAAAATAAAAAATATAAGTAATAATACTTATTAAGATAATAATGATAATTAAAATAATAATAAATTTAAAAAGATAATAAAATATTAATAAATAAAAAAATTTATTATGTAAATCATAATTTTTAAAACTTTCTTGCTATACGCTATCTGATTATGTAAATATCCTTTTGTGAACTAAATAATAGGTTTAAACCAGACCAATTTATTTTTTAAAATAATAATTATGTTTTTAAAAATTAAAGTAATATTATTTTATTAATATATACTAATAGAAATAAATGCGCTTCCACACTTTCTTAGAATTATTTAAAATTTATATGTAGTGATTATTTTCAATAGAAAAAAATCATTTAATTAGTTTTGGTTATATTTTTTACTAAAAGATACACTTGTTTAATTAAAAATCACAATAAAAGTAGTTGAAAACATCTTATATATATATATATATATATATATATATATATATATAAAATTATTATATGTAAAAATTGAAACATGACCTAAATTTTATTTAAATTTATTTATTTTTCTTTAAATGGGTACAAAAGTAAGTTTTTTTTTTTTATATATTCATATACCTATAAGAAATTAAAATATTATTTCCAACATGAAATCTTAAAGATAATAAATTTGTAAATTTTTCTATATATTATTTATGCTTATTTTCATTTTCCATCTCTAGTAAGTAACCAAATGAAAGATAATACTCTCAAACTAAAATAATAATTTAACAATTATATTATAGTAATATAATATAATAATATAAATGTATGATTGATAAACTAAATGAAATTATTATCCTGTTGAATGTTTAAATGAGTTGCTTATGTATATATTGTTGTTGTTATTCAATATATATTATTTGTGCTGTTTTTTTTTTTGGAGTAAGAAATTTCACTTGGTGCTCATTTGAGTATATTATTTCAACGGCCCTTTTCCATTATTAATTAAATGTCTCTGAAATTTGAATGTAAAACCCAGCTTCTTTACTTTTGAAGACAAAAGGGTTGACTTGACTTCACATACATGGTTCCATTCTTACTTCTTCCCCCTTTTTATTCGCAGTTCTCACATCCATGAACTGCTTAATTTACCTCATTCCATCACAACCAGTTTTGGTCATAAAATATCTTTCTGCAGTGTCAGTGTATTCATCCCACTTCAAATTTCAATGGTTTAAGACTTTCACTTCTGTGCACTCTTCTCTCTATGCTTTTGGTGCTTGTCAAGTCAACCCTTTTTGTTTTCCATCTTCACTTCAACGCTTTTCATCACTTTGTGTGTTTATCCTTTTGTAATGGCAGCTTAGATGTCGCTAGCCACTAGAATGGACAACCAGAACGGAACGAGTATTGTTTTTGAGACATTCAGGTGGAAGATTGAAAAGTTCTCAAAACAAAACACCAAGAAACTACAATCCAAGTCCTTCCGAATCCGAGGTTATAAATGGTACTGTCTAATGGATTTGAACTCTAAAGTTCTTTGCTATTTACTTTTAGATGGCTCTAAGCTTGATAAAGATGCAAATAAGTTTCGATTACTCTTTCTTGGTTTGCACTTAATTTTAGTAGTTTTCATTATTAACTAAGTTATTTGTTTTAATTACCTTTCAGGCGCATTCGTTTGTATCCATTAATGAAAAATGTTGACCATTTCTCGTTATATTTGTTGGTTGCGGATTCTTTACCACCTTACGGATGGAGCAGAAATGCATATTTTAAGTTGTCTCTGATCAATCAATTGGATGGCGAAAAGTCAGTTGTAAAGGGTAATTGTTACTTGATTACTTGATTTTATCTTGCAAAGATGGTGTACATAACATGGTAACAATGGTTTCGTCGTAGAAATTAACCTTAATCATTGCCACTTTGAGGAAGTTATTCAGTCAAACATAGGCCACACATTTAGATGTTCTGTGTTCACCTTTTGTTAGTTTGTCCTTAACCAATTGTAGTACTATTTTCAGAGACTCAGCAGAAGTTCAATGGTGGATATCGTAGCTGGGGCTCATTTTTCGTGAACCTAAGTGTCTTCCATGACTCAAAGCAAGGCTATCTTGTGAACGACACATGCATCATTGAAGCTCATATCTGTGTCTCGGATCTTAGTACTGTTGAAGCTCAAAATTTGAACACAATCACCCCACTTAACTACGCTATGTTGGGTGATCTAGCAAGAAGAAATTCAGAATCCACACAGCAGGAAGATGATACAGAAACAGAAACAGGAGTATCAGATGAGAGTGAGACGCTTAGTTCGACCTCCTGTGGGTCTAGTCAAACAGAAGGGGAAGTTCAAAGTTCAGATTTGACACTAAAAGACCTTTTAGATTTGGGGAGTTTAGGGAAAGAAGAAGCAGCTTTTGTTCCACTGTTGGAAGAGGCATGCATATGGCATCCTTCCCTGATAAGGAGCCAGAGGAAAAGTTCTAAATGGTTCAAACTATGGGCATTCACATCATTAGGCCAAGTTCTATATTTACTCAAGACAAGTAAGGTGAAAGATATGAATGAAGATGCATGCAATCGCCTTCATGGTTTATGGGAAGAACTTGTTAAACATTCGGGTTTTCAGTTGGCATGGTTGGAGCCTTATGTTGAATCTGCATTGGGTATGAAAGCTCATTTGGAGAAAACAGAAGAGGTGAACAAACTGAAAGACAGCTTGGTTGCTTTGGAGATCAAAATGAAGAAGCTGAGGGGTGAATTGGCAGCTGCAGAAGCTGAGTTTGAGGTAACAAGGAAGGCCTTGGTTGAGGCCAAAAAAGGTTTCATGGACTTGGATTTTCATGCAGAATTAGGTTATGCTATGTTTTAGACTAAGTGTGAGATTAACAGTAATTAGGGACTTTAGGTTCCTAGTAAAACCCTGAAATATTTCCACAAACTTAGATTCTTTATTAGGTGGCTTTGAAACCAATCTTCATTCTGAGACTTAATCATAGTTACAGTCTCTCACCTCTTTCTAAAGATATTTTTGTGAAACACTTTGTCATGAACCATGTGTTGCCAACTAAGCTACACTCAGTGTGGGTAGATACACCAGTGATTAGTGAACTAGATTATCTATGTTCTATCTATCTCCTTACAAATTATGGTGCCTCTATGTGTATACTGAATTTTTTTTTGCTTACACCATTTTTCACCTTAAAATCTTGCATGATATTAATAGGGTTATTATATAAAAACACTCATTCACCCTAAGGTATTGATGATGAGTATCTAAGTTTTATTTATAAATAAGAATTTCCAGTTAAGGGGTTAACTTACGTCTTTATGTATATTATAATCCAGAATAAACTATTTTAGGATTACTTGTCTATATCTCTTTTCAAGTAATATTTTTTACAACTTAGGTTTTCTTTAATTTTTTTCATATTTATACTTTTTAATTTGTTTTTCTTAGGATATTTTTCTAGCTTCTTTTTTTTAATCGAAGACTCTGTTTCTATGATTAAATAATCACGTAGTTGAAAGTGGACAAATTCATAGGTAGGAATAGGAAAACATGCACATATGTAATCAAAGCAAGGTTACAAACATCACAATATATTATCTATTACTAAATAAAGCTTATAATCACAGGCCACCTTCCCTAGTCATGGCCTTCCCTAATCATTGCATTTGACTATATAATTTTTTGAGTGATAAATGCACTATGAATTTGAAAATTTTATAAATGATAATAGAGTGTATCTCAAAGTTTTCAATTGATATTATCATAGTCATTGTACTCTTTAATATTTTTACTTAACCATGATTTTTCCATTAGTTTTTTATAATAAGAGTAAATTTTAAGCTTTGTTATCTATGTTGCTGACGGAAAATGTGATAGTTAAGTAATGAAGTGATTTAGGCTTACTGGTGTGAGAATATTAAATGAGGGGTTGAATATAAAAGTGACATACAAATTACTTGGATATACTAAAGAAATAGATGTTTCTCAATCTGAAACGAGTTTTAGATTAGGGTAACTTGTCCCTAAAATGATAAAATTGTTGATAAAGAAAAGGTTTAAGCACAATTTTTTAAAATTCTTTTCAAGGAAGTACATATTTATTCTTAATAATAGAAATCTCATTTATTTTGTTAGATTGTTAAAGTTTTTACAAGTCAATAGTGATTAATGAATTAGATCACTATTTTGTGTTGATAATACTGAACAATAGTTTATTACTAGAAATTAACACCATTTATAAGAAAGCCTACAAACAAATCAAATTTTGTCAGAAATCTCACGTTTTATTTATTTATTGTCATATGATTAAATAAATTTCAACCATTAATTATAGAAATATTTCCCATTTTTTCATTAAACATGTTATTTCAATTTTTAAATTTCGGATATATAGGTACATATTTATACATTTTTATAGACTCAATACGTGCTCAAGGGGTGGATATAGTGAATGTACTCGTATTTTATGAATCGGTGACTTCTATTATTCTAAGCTATCTAGACACGCAATGTTAAAAAAAAAAAAAAAATAGTTTTCAGTGTTGTAGGAGGGTTGCACATGACATAAGAGCCAATGTAAAAGTTATGAAAAGTTGAATTTCAAACGATGGATATTCACATCTTTGGGTGCGTTCTGAATATGTATTAAGCATGATCAGTTTAGAGGTTAAAAAAAAGAAGCTGAGGGAGTTGAAAGATGCAGAAAGTTTAAGGTAGTAAGGAAAACTTTGGCAAAGTCAAGAAAAGATTTAGTGGAGACAGAGATGGACTTGAATGCTTAATTAGGAAATGTCATTTAGAGATTACCTAACTTTTTTTTTTTTTTTTTTTGAAAGTTTTAATAGGAAATTGTATTTAGTTATTTAATAAATTTTTTTTTTTTTTTTTCTGAAGGTTCTTTCAGTTACATTTCCAAATTGTGGGGGAAATGCTTCTGGTGCGAGTTCCTAATAGTTTTTTTTTGTTTTTTTCATTTACGCTTTATGATATTTTTGTGATGGGTAGGAGAAGAAATAGGTTACACTGTTGTAGAAATAAATTACTAGGTAGTTTTGAAATATCTTATCTGCATGACAATACATAATCGACTACTATAAATTATTTTTGATAAATTGTTAATTTGAATGTGTAATATAAAAATTTTCAATCCTCAGTTTTATCTACATCCTTTATATATTTTAATTAATCAATTTTTTTTATAGATTAAATGAATATGCTAGATCTAAAATTTAATTGAATTAAAGTAAAGGGAATAAAACATGTAAAATGATATTAGATCAAACATATGATTTTTTCAAATTAGGGAGATTAAATATCTCTATTTTAAAATAAAAGAAATAAAATCGCGAATTAAAATGAGAACAAAATTACATTTAAACCTTTCATCTTTATTATTATATTTAAACTTCTTAACGAATTATCCCTTTTAATCTATTTTTTAAAAATTAATTTTCAATTTCTTTTAAAAGATAGAGTTCATAGAAATAAACAACTTTATATCACAATTTAAATAGTGTTTTATAATCAAAATTAATTTTATAAATTTTAATAATAAAAAACATTGTGTCACGGGAAAACTGAAATATAAGTATAACTAAAAACAAAATTGCTCCCATGGTTGACCCTAACCTCAGTGGTTGTCCTTCCTAGAAATATATTATAAATTACACAACTTGTAATTTTATACTTTCTCCAAGCATGTGGGTTGTACCACAGAAGGAATATGTGGATGTCATAGCCTCAAATCAAATACAAGAGGATGGTACATAGAAAGAATTATGAAAGTACAGGATGGCTAACACTTAAACAATTGCTAACTATGTATGCAGTTATTTGCTGTGCTCATTTTTCGGTGCCATGCTTCTTGGAATATGAATGACAATGAGAAGGTGAATTAGGATATGAAAAACATTTCTCCATTGGATCTCGTATCTACAATACTCTGTACGATAGTATACCATCAATCGTCTCAACAACCAATCGGTTCATGCGCACTAATAGTAGCAAATATGATCTTGTTTTAGGCCCTGAATAAACAGACAGCAGACATTTGAGGTCATACGTTTTAAAGGATGACAGAGAGAGATCTTGTTACGAGAATAAATCGCAAGCAACAAACGGCTGTTTTCTAATGCGAATCAGAAAAGGATAAGAACAGGGATGGTACAGTAGACTACCTAATTCAAATGAGGGAATTTCATCTTGGTGGAAGTAGCTACATCCATTGGTCTTCTTGCTTAGGCTTGAATTAATCTTGTCAACAGCTCCAAGTAGATCCTAATAGATCAAGTTGCACAAAGAACCAAAAAAAATTCTCAAGGTTAATGAGAAATTTCTTAGGAACACGTGATTGTCAAGTCAAATTATCCTTGATTTTATATTTTGAAGCTTAACCAAAACCAAGGGAAATAATGGCATAGGTTGGATACATAACTGAATCAGACCTCACTATTTTGTCACAATGTACAGAATCTAAAACCCGTACATGCTTAAAAAATGAAAACTATATAATACAGTAAAATAAAGTAGCATCTTGTTCTTCTCAGGAAAGCACCAAGAAACATGCCAAGAGACTTGATGTCCTGGAACTTTAACATGACTGGTGTATGTTTAGACCCTTTAAATAATGTGCATTTATTGTAAGTTATATATATTTAAGAAAATATATTTTTATTTTATTCATTTCACTAACAATAATAAAAATTTCACGCTATTTTTTTAAATATTTAGATAAAAATGGTGAAAGCAAAAAAATGTCAAGATTTCTTGCAAAAAATGGCATCCATGTGGAAGAATCAACAACCTTAGTGTATAATCGAGGGAGCCTGTGAGAGAATGGTAGACTTTAGGGATTTCAGCTGGCTTTGCAATAAAAAAATTGTTTCTAATCTCAGTTATATGTTTAAAACAATAACAGTTGCAAGTACGCTTTTTTTTTTTCTTTGAAAAGAAAAGCTAATTTTATAAAATATGAAAATTTGTATCTCATTATTTTCCAACTTTTTTCCAAGTTTAAACATACTTTTTTTCATTTCTTTATTATATAAACAGTATTTTTTTATCCAAATAAAACTAATTATTTTAAAATCACTTTTTCAACAAATTTAATTTAAGAAAAAATATTCTAATGATAATCGATTACAGCAACAATTTTTACAGTTATCTCAAAAACACCGCATAAAATACCTCACCTCCCATGACGCTAGACCCTTCATGTAAGCAGGAAGACATTCAAATTCGCTCTTCAATATCTGTAACCTGGGACTCGGAACTTCAGCTGACTTTAAATTCTCATTCTCTGACATTAAATTTATTTGGCGTAAAAAGAACTGATAAAAATACTCCATATGCTTAAGGTTAAACCACTTGAAACAGGAAATTATTCAATTACCAATGGGCTCAGATGACACCATTATGTGCGCAACAGGTTGATTTTGCTGCCCAAATTCTTGTAATCTGTTCATCCATAGCTTGGGGAATGAGAATCGTGTAGGAACTATCAGTAAAAATGCAGAAAATCCCACAACAGCTAAATGATATCCATAATTTTGAACTTACTTCTTCTCAGGTTCATGTGATGACAAATCACCTGCATGCGTAGATGAAAAAATAGTGGTAAAAAAAATGGAATTAGCAACGCACAATTAATTTGAGAAGCTAAGGTTAGTTTCCATGTAATCAACAATATGACCAGTACTGTTACTGGAAAAATGGATAAACCTTAACAAAAAAAAAAAAAAAAATCTTGCAACTAATTAAAAGCAGGGAATGGAATCCTCCTAAATTAAACAAGCATGCTTATGGAGACAAGTGGCATTCACTACCTTCAGATGCTGAGGTGGCTAGATATGCATCTGACAGCCCAAACTTTTTCAAACTCAAAGATTCATCCAGTCTGAAGTGAATTAAGGGATGTGAAAAGCTATTATCATAAACTGATCAATGACTACACTAAACCATTATCATATTAATAGTTATCATTGTTCAGAGCCTTACACACAAATTTCTGGAAGTAAAAGTACCAAAACAAATAATAATGAATGAAAAATTGAAAAGACAATCGCAAGTGATTCCGAGCCAAAAATAATCCAATTACAGTACTTCATCTGATTCTAATAAAATCCTTTTCTTCTGTATTTTTCGTTCATGTAAAATCTATTTAGAAGCTGAAAATCGTATTAACTTGAGATTTAGTGGAAGAAAGTAAATGAGGCATAAGATAAGGATACAAAGCATCATCTTCGAAACTTTTGAAGCTAGGATCGGCCACGGAGAGTGATCCATAGAAAGAAGACGGACTATCCAATTTGTCTTCCGGATCTTGATGTTGTATATCCTCGGCTTCATCCTCCTCCTCAATATCCGGAACTGAATCAAGCAAATAAAATTTAACAAGAACAGAGAATTACGAAGCAGAAAGAGGTTATATTAGGGGATTTTTGTTTGGAAGTACCGGGAGCGTAACCGCAGCTCTGGAGACACTCTTGGAGTTGAAGCAGATCGGATTGGTTCTTCTTGTAGAGTTCGTTGCAATGACCTAGGAGCTCTTCGAAAGAGACAGTGCCGAAGGACATGGATTCGAGCATATCGAGGTCGGCGGTGGCGGTGGATAAGCGGGGATTGAGGCATTGCATGAAGATGGAGGAAGCGGAATCTGTTACGATAATGGAAGAATTTGAATTGAATTTGCTGAGGAAGCAGACAGAGGAATTAGAAAAAGAGAGAGAAGAGTACCGAGAGGAATAGGTCGGCGATCGACGGATTGCTTGAGGGCATCGGAAGAGGAGTGAAGGTGGTTGCAGAAAGCAGCCAATTCGTCGCAGAAGCTGGAGATCGGATCCTCCGCCATCGTCTTCTTCCTCTCTCCCAATTGCATTTCCATTTTCACTTTGCTCCTGCCATTTCAAATTTTTCAGTCAAAAACAAATTAGGCGGGATATCTTTTCATAGCTACGTTTAGTATATACTTTATTATGTATTCTGATAGCACAAAGCGCCCGTAGCTCAGTGGATAGAGCGTCTGTTTCCTAAGCAGAAGGTCGTAGGTTCGACCCCTACCTGGCGCGTTATAGTTCTTTTTTTTTTTCCCCGGCTTTTTACATGTAAATTACCTTGAACTTATTGTTCTTTTGTTTTTTTTCCCCGACTTTTTACATGTAAATTACCTTGAACTTCACTTAATTCAATGTTTTTTCCCTTTTAATTCTTTTTTATTATTTTTTTGACAGATAGCATAATTTGATTTATTTAACGCCTTTTTATTTTTAATTTCAACTCGTAGCTAAATTCTTTGCTGCTTTAAACAAAATGTAGAAAAACATTGTAAACACAAGTCCTATCACTGTGTGAACATGTCTTCAAACTGCTGGCAATATACAGTTATATACCTCAAAATGCAACTAACAACTCTGCTCGTGTAACAAACTGAAAGAAACACTACTAATATTTACACTCAAAACGTATGTTTTCATCCATCGTCTCTAACTTAATTTTCGTGCGTGTGTTTTTAAGTGAATTCTCCTCTGAGTGCAGAAGCAGCTCTACGAATGGCTCTGGCAACCCTCCAGATCTCATGTTGAATTGATGCTAGCCTTTCTCTTTCAGTTACACCCGTAGAACTTGCAATAGAATCAGAAATCCCAGGGAAGAAATTGAGCTTTTCATTGTCGTTTGAAGGCCCATACACCTATATATAACACAAAATGTCAGGTTTTCATTTGCAAAATACAACGATGATGGCATATTTTATATTAGTAATTAACAGATACACTCACGAGATGCTTGAACCACTGTCTTCCTTGAAGTCCATCTGCATCCAAGAACCCTTTTTCAGCAAGCATTAGTCTATCATTTAATGCTCGCTTTTTCATATCTACAAAACAACCTTCTGTTTCTTGCAATCTCAGTTTCTGCAGTTCAAAACAAAGAAAGACAAGCATAAATACATGGTAATAAGGAACAATTTGGAGTGTTTAATGCATTAGATGTATCATTAAATGAAAGCCGCTGCAGTTTTTTGGTTTTACCTTTAATTCATCATCAGCTTCTTTGGCAGCAGAAGCGAATTCTTCAATTGAAAGAGTCAATGGATGTAGGGAAATTTTCTGGTCTATCAAGTTGCTCAACATGTTTTTGTACACCTGCCCAAAGCAGGGAAAGATTACATTATCAATATATGAATGATCTGCAACTAACATACGCTGCCAATTTTATAATCGACATCAATATTACAAAACTTCCTTCACGAAAATCCTATTTAAAATATTATTTATGTTTACCAAGAAAAATGTTAGTTAACAAGAAGATAATTTAAACAAGACATGAGCATAAATGAGCACCTGTAACTCATTTGCATATGAAACGTAATTGAAAGGAAGAATGGGATCGCCAGCCAAGTGAAGGGCTAGAAGCCCCCAAACTCCCGTAACTAGTACAACAAAGAACACAAGAGTTACATCTTATGAGCCATATGAATTAACAGTTAACTAAAAATAGAAATGTGTACGCCATATTATGCAGTTAAAAGAGAAATCTAACCAGCAACATGGCGGTGGAAGAATGGATCTGCATGCTCTGCCATCCAGTTATAGGAGTCGAATGCAGTGTGATAGACAGGAAAATCTGGAAATCAGATAGAGATTATTACATCACAAATTATGAGATATCAAAGTCTATGGATATACTATAAAATATAAAATATCATCCCAAATCTTCATGAAATAAATTTTACTTATGTTATTCTCACCATAAACTAGAGAGATTATTTCAAATCATGGACTACGCTCTTAAATGCCCAAAATATTTTTTTTCAACAGATGGAAATAGTATAACCAAAATAAAAGCCTATATAATGTGACCAACTGGCCTTTACTTGCACAGCAAGAGTTTACATAAATCAGACAGAATCTTCTAGAGACGAGGTACGTACCTCTTCCATAATACATATCAATGGATGGAACCCCTGCGTGCTGCACAAATGGAGCAAAATCAGAATCAACTCCACTGAGCCTCTGAATCTGTAATTCACCAAAACAAAAGATGGTAAGCAATGAGGAGATCACAACAAAACTGAAACCCTCTTCAAAAGAAGCATGGCAAAGGCCCACGTGGTCTAATACAACTACAAAATTCAAGTGTCTTCATTACTAAAAACTCAGATATCATATCCTACTATTAAAACAATCTGTCATGTAAGGAAAACAAAAGAATGTCAGTCTCCTATAAAGTCAGTTTTAGCTTCGAATGCTAAAGTTGCCAAAACTCAAGCAACTCTTGAAACCCCTATTCTAAGTATTCATTACTAAACTAATTTGAGCTATATGCCAGCTCAAAAGCCAAGACAAGTTTGATCAGTTACTAACATATAATGAGGACCGGTAGGATCTGGTGCACTAGAAAGCAATAGAGATAATCAATAGATTATAGTCTATGGAACATCATAACATCAGACAAAACATATGTTTGCCAAATGCTAACAAATACTTGGCCAGCAGTGACAAAAAGCATTACATTATTGCTTCCAGCAGAAGCAGCAGCCCAATTCTCATATAGTGATACACCTTCAGAATCAGGATCCTTGACCTGAAATTAAAGCAAAAGCTGATTGATGTTAGCAAGCATGATACATGTGTTAAGAATTATTTATACGTATGTTTGCACATGCATTTAAAAATGATAACAACTTCAAGAAAATACCTTTTTTGTGACCTCAAGAATAAGACTGTCTAGCTGAGGAGTTGAACCAACAAAGAAACCAGGGCCCTGAACAGCACAGTCCACATTAAGGTACGCAACAGCTTTCGAACCCAGATTAATAAGGTTTTCTTCAACCCATTCAGTAGATCCTATCTACACAAACAGATAAACTTGATTTAGAGAGAATAATATTACAGGTAAGGACAACATCATTGAAATAAAGCAAACTCGTTTGATAAGATAGTGACCATATCTGAATGTTGAAGAAGGCAATTGACAATAAATTGAAGAAAACTGGGAATAAAATTGTAACCAGTATCAAGAAGAATCTTTAGTACAGCAAGCCAAAGGAAGACATTTAATTTGGGCAAAGAAAACAAACAATAGAACAGTTTCATCCTGAATGTCTAAAAATTATTTGTCACTAGCTTATCAACAACCACTGACACCACATTACTATGAAAGCTGTTAGAGCAGATATTAACAAAAATGAAAAAAAATAATAATTAAAAGCCATAAACCTTGGCCACCTTCCACATCATTCCTGGAAATACAATTCATATCAGTTGTCAAGAAGGAAAACTACTTACCATGCCAAATTCCTCTGCATCCCAACTGCAGAGAATTATTGTCCTCCTTGGCTTCCACCCCATGCCCACTAGAACAGAAAACCGACGAGCAATGTCAAGTAGTGCAGCTGTCCCACTGCTGGGATCAACAGCACCATACGTCCATGCATCTCTGTGGTTCCCAACCAGAACATATCGATCAGCTTCTTCTGACCCCTTTATGACAGCAAAAACATTTTGAATGGTGGCCACCTTCTTTTCACCCTGAAAAAACACGAAAGCGGGTAAAAACATACACCCCAAACACGATCACAACCTTCAGCTTAACCGTTCCCCTCCCCTTTTCAACTTCTAACTTCTTTTATCAACTCAGATCTTTAAAACACTTCTGATACTCTGTTTTTTTAGAAAACTTAAAACCGTAAATGAAAATCATTAAACAAAAAGTGACACTCGAGTTTATCCTTCCTAATAAATTTCAACGTATTAGAAAATTTGAAGGCTCCCCGTAAAATAGAAGGAGAACCAGTCAACAAGCATATCATGGTTCGCTTCAAGAATGTCTTGTCTACCATAGTTTTCACATTTGAAAAGTAATGGCTAAACCAACGAAAAAAATAAACTTTCAAATTTGTCAAGAACAAACTAATGTTTAAAGAAATGTTTGGTTGTTTCAGGAAGTACAGGTCCGGCCAGCAACTTTTACGGACAAAAAGTAGAATGTAAAGAAGCAAAAGAAAGCTACTTTTGAAAGCCAAAAACACTGGAAAGCATAAATGAGGCTTTTGGGTTGAGAGAGACACTGCTCTACATTCGCCTCACCTGGTAAGTGAAATTGAGGATGGTGGGGCCAGGACCAACATGCCTGACCTTAGACCTTAGGGTGCCCCTCCATTCTAGGGGCACAGGAGCACCCCCAAGAGAGGACAAAATGGACTCAGCCACCTCAGCTGACAAGGGCATGGACGGAATTTTGGGGAACCTTTTCAGAACCTCACTATCTTCCAATCCCAGTGTCTCGCCACCCTCAATCCCAGCCCAACCAGGAGTAAGTGGGTCCCCTATTCCTCCCCTCATCACGTGCCCCCTCTCAAACCCCTTCCGCCACGTGTCACCATCGCCGTAAACCAGCACCGCAGCCGCCCCGTGCGCCTCCGCTCTCTCCACTACTGCGCCGCGCCCCATCTCCCAGCCCTTCCGCACCACCACCACGCACCCGCTCACGTTCACTCCCATCTCGCCCAGCGCACGGTAGTCCCTCTCCCTCCCGTAGTTCGCGAACACGGCCGGCGCGTGCACCGAACCCGACGGCGAGTACGCGTGGTACGCTGGAACCACGCCGGCGGCGGCCGGCTCCGTGAGGCGGAGGCTCACCGTGGTTCCTTCGCTAAAATGCGCTGAGAGGGAGGAGCGCACCGGGAAAGAGAGCAGCGTGTTGTAGGTGGCGGTGTGGGCCTTGAGCCCCAATGAAGTGAAGTGGTTGAGGACGTAGCGGGCGATGTCGGAGCCGGGTTTTGTTCCGGCGAGGTGAGGGTGCAGGGTGAGGGCGCGGAGGTAGGAAGAAATGGTGGAGTTTGAGGAAGTGGAGAGAAATAGTGTTTCCACCTGAGAGAGGTTTTGGGAGGCGGAGGAAGGTGTAGAAGAGTGAGGGAAATGCAGAGCGTAGAAACCCAAAATGCAGAGGATTAGCACCACCACCATGGTACTCAAAGGTGAGGGCTTTGTTGTCAAAACGTTCATGGGTTTAGGCATCATTTTGTGAAGAAGAAGAAGAAGAAACAGATCAGGCTCTGTTGTAGGTAGCAAGATGAAAGAATCAGTTGAGTTTTTCACTTTTTATTATTATTATTATTATATTATTATTGTTGTTGATATTAATACTACTTGGTCCGGCTTTTTATGTGGGAAATGATATGATGGTGATCTTTTAAGCAGGGAAAAGGGGATGCGTTTTGTGATTATTATAAGGCAGGGGAAGAGATGGATGACAGTGAAGGAGGGTTACTATTTGTGGATCCATGCACGTTGGTGGTTTGAGTCACGATGTCAATTTGTCCCCAGAACAATCCAAGTGAGTCTAACCATCAGCCTTTGTCACTACCCACATCAAAGTATTGGTAGCCTTTTGTCACTGCCCACATCAAAGTATTGGTTAACCAGAACATCTATTTCTATAGTAATAATAAAATATATATACTTTTGATTGGATGTACAAGAGAAATGGATTTTAAAAATTATATTAGTAATTTCTTTTAATACTGTCCATTTATAACTATTTTGTAAAATATATGTAGTATTAGTAATATTAGAATTAAAGAAATGTATTTTGACAAATAATATTTATTTCATATATATCATTATTCTAAGGAATTATTAAGGTTCAAACAAGTTTTAAAAGTTCAAAAACCATTTATAAAATGAAGCCGTAAAAGAATTTGAGATATTTTATCAATTCTTTTTAATTGAACGAGTTTGGACTGATGACATTTATCTTAAATAAAAATAGTTTATTTTGACAATTTTTTTTATATACAATCAATTAACCACTTTTTATAAAACATAATAATAATATTTTTTAATAAGTAATTAAGTAATAATGAAGTAGTTGTACAAGTAATATCTATTTTGAACTCAAGATACCTACTTTATATAGAGAGAAATCCTAAGAATATAACCTAAAGTTGTGGCTATAAATAAACAAAATAAGGTGGTGCAGAAGCAGACATAGACATGAAAGCTTTGGCTTTTTCTTTTGATATAAATTTTTGAAAATTGATGCGTGTCTGGTGTGAAAAAAGAATGAGAATCAATTTCTTGTTTCTCTAGCACTAGGAGATCCATGGGAAAAGGAGAGTGGATGTCCACGCCTGTGTGAGTGGGAAGAGCATTAGGTGTTGGGAGCATCCATTATGTCTCTCCGGGGAAAAAGAGGGAAGAGAGAAGTGATAATGGGAGATGAAGAAGCAATGATTATAAAATGCTTTTCTTTGGGCAGAGGAACTTAGGTGAGACCCAGATGTCCCCTAAGATTCCCCAGAGTCGAAACACAACTCTCCAAGTGGGGCCTTTTAAGATTTGAAGCTATTTAACGGAATTCTGATTAGCTACGTGCCAGCTTACTGGGGTTATCTTATCCGCTAACCGAATGGGGCTTAGAGTCAAGTGGCTGGCAGAATTATGGCATTTTTTGGTGCGATCTGCTAAACCTTCGCCGTTAGTCCTTGATATGATGAACATTACTATACTCAAACAGTTCTTCAAGAAAAGGACTGCATGGCGTTAAGCGAGGGCAGCCTAGGTAGATAAGATTCAGTTAAGATTATTGCAAGTGACAGCCTCTTCAATGTGTCCCAGCCCAGTGGCTGACCTCCACAGCCAAAAGCAGACAGGACAAAACATAAACCACGTGGCTCCCATAAACGTTAAGGAATTAGCTGTTGTTGTTATCATGTCAGTTTCAGGTCAAGTCTGAGTGATTTTCCTCAACTGTCAGCTTTACAGTTTTTCTGCCCAAGTTGAGTATGTTGCCGAGCCAACACCATCAAACTGCGCCGCTCAATTGATTAGTTTATCGTGCTTGATCACGGTCCTGAAGCTATTGTCTCACTAGAAGGCAATATTGTATGCAAATTTCACGGAACAATGAAAATAACTGAAGAAAGTGATGTTATGATAACCCCTTTTTAATTTCTTTCTATATATAAGCCAAGGATAATTAAGATTCTGTGGAACTGAAAAGAGCAACGGAAGCACAACTCACTCAAACACGCTGAATCAAACAAATAAACAGAATCCGTTAAATAAAAAAAGGAGGCTAGCATGAATAGAGGGTACACATATTCAAGACCGAAACTCCATTAAACCGTATACCAAAATCAAACGTTAGCAAATTAGAGAAAGGGCTTACTATTCATTTTTAACCCATTACCATGAGTGCCTTGAAAGTTTTTAGGATATTCAGTTTTGATCAACGAATGATGGATCCAGTCGTCCATGAATCCAGAAGACAAAGCACATTGGACAATTGGCGCAACATAACAAGCAAAAGCATCAGCTTAACTACAGACTTTTAAAGAAATGTTAATAAAGACAAAGCTGACAGACCCGCTCTAACATAAGGAATGCAAAACTTCCGATGAAAAGGTAAGTGAAGCTTTCATCTTGCTGCGGCTCTAGCACTCATTGATGAATGGTAATTGGTGCTTCTCTGCTTCCTGTAAGATGTATATACATCATCATACTGACTTACCTCGTTGGGATTAGCAGTGGCCCCAAGCCCCAACCTGCCCGAGCCAACGGATCCAGGTTTCCGTTCTACTGTCCCATCAGCATAGGTTCCTGTCTCTGGATCAACCTGCAAGTTTGGGGGTGGAGGTATACAAGCCCCTCCCTTTCGTACTGCAGGCTCCCTCTCAAATTCTCTATCATATTCATCATCTTCATCTCTTGAATCAGAATTCATAGGGCCCTCGGAAGGATTTACCTCTCCAATTTCCTTAAAAAATTTTGACACTCTTTGTAGAATTTCTGATGGTGGCACAGTTGATGGCGGTATGATGGTTGGGATATCCAAAGGGCTCAAAGGAGAATATGGAACCCCACTACCGATCTGCATCTTTCTAACCATTCCAGGAATGAGGCCAGGTGGGAATAATGGATATGGTGGCAATTGTTCACCGGTGCTGGATGATGGAGGGGGCAATAAATGAACACCACCAGGTGCTTGGTTAGCAGGTTGAACAGAAGATGGTATAGCCATGGACCCAGGAAAGGCACTAGGAGGAGCAGCATTTGGAATAAACTGCTGAGATGCTAGGGGTACAGATAGTGACTGTGCTGGAGCTGCATGCTTATCAGTACGATCTTGATCTAAGACATTTGAACCAGAGCCTAACCTATCAGCCTGCCATTGCTGGGCAACATGGTTAGGTGTCTGCAAAACTCCTGCAACAGAGAGAGAAGAAATTATAAATACTTTCCTATATCAAATAATATATATATATATATATATATATATATATATATATATATATATATATACACACATAGTAATATATATTTATTTAACATAAAAAAAATATTAAA
>Ga0099825_1001752_pt1 | contig 28118 bp, 11 predicted proteins | sample SiratroredBW_FD_76838 | JGI IMG/M metagenome (GOLD analysis project Ga0099825, IMG submission 76838) | Root nodule microbial communities of legume samples collected from California, USA - Siratro red BW | ecosystem: Host-associated > Plants > Roots > Nodule | place: USA: California | collected...
AAAAAAAAATTAAAATATATATATATATATATATATATATATATATATATATATATATATATATATATATATATATATATATATATATACAGTTTAAGATAAGATGATATTTTACATTAAACCATTTTAGTTCGTTGTTTGAGAATCTTCTACCAACGATTTCATATATTTTTCATACTATATATCAGTTTTACCAAAGAATTAATTTGAACCATTAGCTTAAACATGATTTTTTTTTTCTTGTATCATTTCTCTTGTGTGCTGTAAATATGTACTGTTTGTAGTAGGGTTTCACTTTCTTCTTCTTTTCACATTTTTAAAGGCTAGAGAGGAATCATATAACTTTTACTTTTCTTTTACAATTTGTTATCGAGAACTTTAGGGAACCTCATGCTAGCTAGTGCTGCAAGGACCAAGGTTGTGCCACTAGTGGCCTTCATTTAGAATTCAAATTGCTTGTCAAGTCACAGTTGCTCATTTTGGGTTGTTTGGAAAGTTAAAATTAATTTCACTTTATTTATTTTTACAAATAAATTCTTGTGTTCAAAGTTTGTTATAAAAGTATTTGAATTATTTGTGAGTTAGGAAGTGTTAAATTTAGAATAGAATAAATATATACCTCCATCCCCTAAAGTGATAAATTTGTACACATTTCGTGCCCTCGAAATGTGTATACAATTTACTTCATGATAGATTTTTTTTTCTTTGTAAAATTATTCTAAGGTTAATAATATACTTTTTAACATATTAATATTAACAAACTTTTATTATTATCGAAAAAATATTTAAAACTATATCTTTAGCGAGGCTTACTTTATATTTATTGAATCTCTTGATTTTTGTATTATTTTAAATAAAAAAAGCATGTTAAAAAAATACATATTTAGGACTCTTCTTTAAAAACTAGAGACTGATTTTTATTATGTAAGTTTGAACTTAAAATGTGATACGAGCTACTCAAATCTTTCAAGATTAGGACAATTTTAATATATTATCTATAAAGCTATTTGCTTGGAAATAATGTTTTCTATTATCACTTTTAATTATAAAACATCAATTCTTTTAGTTTTGTTTCCTATTTTTAAGTACCTTTAAAATAGAAAGATATATTGTTTTATTGTTGATTACGTTTTACTATTTTTTTTGTTAAAAAATAATAGTTTTAAAGTGTTGAAAATGGAACTCAACGCAAATATGACTTACATATTTGTCATTATGTTGACAAATTCGACTATTTTCCATAACAAGTTAACGTATTTAACTAAGGTAGATTTGAAGAAATACGTTATTATAGCTAGTTGATTTTAAGAAGTAAATTAAATATACATAGATTAGTATTTAAAATATATTAGATAGACATGAATTAAATTGGTTTAATTTTAGTGATTTACTGTATCTTTCTTATCTAAAACATAATATATTAATTATAGGCATATAAGATTGTTAAATCATATAATAAATATAGGAAAAAGTCAAATTCAATAATAAAAAATAAATTAAATTCACTCATATTCAATAAAATTTATATTCAATCACAACAAAACTAAACTCAAATCATCAATTCCTAATTAGCATTTTTATAACTAAAATGTTTAATTCGGAGATCAAATCATGTCATAAAAGGTTTGATTCCGATCATAGGAACATGTAGCAGCATGAAACGAACAAAATCAACCATGTTGAATAGTAATTCTCATGAATAATTTGTATGTCCAAATCTCATGCATTCGACTATGCTTTCTTTGCGACACGACCATGTTCAGAAATCTGCGGTAAATGGCTGCTTCTCTGAACCTTTTACTGCTGCAGATGTTTGCCTAATAAAAAGAAAATTTCCTTTAGGAGATGAGTTTCAAGAATATCTTTTAGTTTTGATGGGACTGACGAAGTGTGTTTGAACTTTGAAACGCTACGTATACACACAAACGCATTCATTCTCTAAATTGCACACACCCCACTTACCAAATCATATATTAACTTCTGCCAATTAATGATTGAAGTTACATTTACTTTCCCAAGGCATGTACGGCTTGTTTCTGTCATATTCAGAGAATTAAGGAGGGAAATTTAATTTCTTATTGAACCCTATGTGCTTTTCACATTTTATATAGGTGAGGTTCTCTTAATTTTCTTATTTAGTTTTTCAGAAAGAGAGTGATACTAGGAGACAAACATGTCTTTTTTGCTTTATTCTGAATAAGATTCGAGCTTTTCCTGCTATGTTATTAGAGTAAAGATGTGCTTATCTCATCTTAGATATATATATATATATAGAGAGAGAGAGAGAGAGAGAGAAACTTGCATGTTATTGCTTTAAAGGAACATGCATGCAATAAAGAGAGGGTAACTTCATAGTAGTTTCACAAGGGAATAAAGACATGACTGAATAGAGAATGTGAAGACAAGAATAAACTTTTTAGGTTCTTTTATTCTTGTACTCTTTTTTAATAACTGCGTGCCATACCCAAACCCTAGCTAGCCATACTTTCTTTTAGTGTGGAAGAGAGAAAAAGACAAGCCATAATAATTGTATATCATTTTATTCACTCTCAAGTATATATGATAGTGTGAAACGAGATACGATACCTATAGCTTTGGATCTCTCGCAATGAAATGCTAGGAGAATCTTTAAACTATTGCTCTTAGATAGATGTTCTAATATTAAAAAACAACGATAGAAAGAGAGTTATGTGAACTTAGGAAGAGGAAGTATCCGTTCCATATTCTATGAGTTACAGTTTAAAGAGAGGTGATATTGAGTTCTTTGGCTTTATGGAAGATTTTGGATGCTTTTGAAAGGAGCATAAATGGAGAGAGTATAAGTGTACTGCCAATATTATGGTTTCTTGGTATGCCATAAATTTGGTCCCGTAAAGAAGTCGCAGGAGGAATGGTGGTAGTGCAAGGACGAATATATAACAACATGCTCTTTCAGATTCTTCCCAAGACCCCACCAATTGCTTGTTTTAATTTTGTGCTTCATTCTACTGTAGCGAAGTTGAATAGCAAGTTCAACTAGAAGTTTTTTTTTTTCGTGTCCAAGAACCCTTCATCATCTGATAACTCTTTTTATTATACACCAAACATGTAGGAAAAATTGGATCATGAACACAATAACATTGGCTTTACCCACGGATTTAGTCGTGTAAAATTGTCTCATAGCTAAGGTCAATAAAAACTTAGGTGAGACCTAAGAAAAGTTCACAATCCATTTTTTAATGGGAAAGCTTGAGGCCGTTCTACAAAACCAAGCATATTATTAACTAGGTGGCCAATAACTCCAAAGATGAGTTATTTAAATTGTTTCAACCTTCAATTTCATAGGTTAAGAGAAAAAAAAAATACTCAAACTTAATCCCAAATAAACTAAAGCGTAAATATATAAACAAGAATAAGATTATAAATAATGAAAAATAATCAACATTTGCGTGTGTAAGAAATATTTTACAATACTAATTGCTAATAAAGTAGGGTACGAGTCAAACTCTAAAAAAAAATCATTCTTGATTCTTAATGTAAATTTTGGAAAGGTATATGACTCAAGCTTGAGAGTTTCTCTTCTACATTATGAGAATAATGAGTGAATAAAGTGGATTAATTTTTGTATTAACTCAACAAGAATGTGAATATCAATGAATGGTATTCCTCTTCAAAAATTTAGTATTAGCAAAAGATTTTAATAGGAATATCTTTGACTCCAATTTTGTTCTTAATAGTGGGAGATAATGAATAAATGGACTAACGAGGTAAGCACTACATTTTAACAAGTTCCCTAGTTTTAAGATTGGGAATAGTTCTTTGCACTATTTTTTGAATTTGGTATCAGAACTCAAGATAGACTTTTCTAAAAATAAACTAAGTAGATTGATGAGGATCAGTAATACAAAAACTAACAACTATTTTGAATTGTGGAACTATGAATATTCCTTTCATCTACTTGGGATACCATCTAGATCAAACCCAAGAAAAAAAGAGAGCGCATGGATGTCGATGTTGGAAAAAATGAGGAAGAAAATATCTCTATGGAAGTTCAAACAACTATTTGGGGGTAGAATATGTCTTCTTAGGTTTGTATTAACATCATTACATGTATTCTAGTTGTCTTTTTTTTTAAATTACCAAGAGGAATAACACAAAAGCTTAAAGGGATAAAAAAAATAATAAGAAAGGTCAGAGAAAAATAACAAAATTGTATGAATAAGTTAGAATAATATTTGTGAGACAAGGAAAGAGGATGGTTTGGAAAACAAAGACTTGGAGTACTTTTAATGTGACTATGTTATGTAAATGGAGGTGAAGAATGGTAGTAGAAAATGATAGTCTATATCTAGTGTAGAGTATTATAAGCTAAAAATGGCTGCGTAGGACACAGGAAAGGAGACAACATATTTAAGAAGGGCCTCACATGGTGGAAAGATTTAGGTAAATGTGATTTAAGAAGACAGGGAAACTGGTGAGTAAATCACGTAGAAAGAAAGGTTAGTGATGGAAAACAAATCAAATTAAAAGAGGAAAAATTGGTGGGAGACTTCACATTGAAAGACATTCAATAGGGTGTTTAAAAATTCTAAACAAAAAACAATCACTACTACGAAAACAGAAAGATCATCATAGGAATGGGAGTGAAAATTCAACTAGAATAGAAAGTGGTTTGATTGGAAGGCTCATTATCTACAAAAAGTTCTATAGGTTATTTCAAATTAAATATATAAGAAGAAACAAATATGGTTGGGTGTGGAAAGGAGAAATATATGAAACATACAAGATTAAGTCTACATTGTCCAAACATGGAGAATAATAACAAACAAATTACAAATGAAAGAGCATGAACTAATGACATTTATACAACTATTTTTACATAACCTAACTTATAGAAAACCTCATTATTCCCTCCATCCTCTCTCAAATTAGTAGTTTAAGTAATAAAAAAAAATTGTAATTTGGTAGTTAGAATGATTGGGAATAAAACATTCACGCAATGTACTTTGACAAAAGACTTTTAAAATAATATATTTTTAAGTCAACTAGTAAGAATATTTTCACTTTAAATATCACAATAGTTTGTTTGTATGGATCTCAAAATCGAGTTTCACCAACGATTATTTTCTTCTTTTTATGTCTGATTTTATGTTTCACAATGTTGGACCCACGTCAATCAGTGAAGCTCCCTTCACCAATCGTAGTTTTTGCGTTTTATCTTGTCATTAACATGAAAATGCCCTCAGCCATTAATTGTGCACCATCCTCTGTCTCGTTTTATCTGTGGCTGCCTTTTTTTTTTCTCCAACGTAATTTGCTTCCATCAACTGTCTATCATAATTACTGTTTCAAAGATTTTAACTATTGGCTCTTCCTCGTAATGCGTACTCCATTTGGAAAAGGTATAATCGAACATTCACATGGTAATCTAAATACCATAAGCTGTTTTGAAAATAAACTTATTCTAAGTGCAACAAAATCCTATAGGAAAATCGAGCGAAAAATATCGGAGCAAGAATAAAAATTAAATTAAATTCATAAAAGGAATTCCTACCATCTTTAACTCAAAATTTAAAAAAATGCATTTATAGGTTTTTTTTATATATTACTTAATTTTTTTACTTTTATTTAATATGTAACTTAAACTTACATTTAAATTCTTAACAAATTATATAAAATGAGACATTAATATTAGGCCTTATTGTTTAACTTCAACACATGTTTGCATATTCCTAATAGCGATAACGCTTATGTATTTTGATCTGGTCAGAAGGAAAAGAAAATCAACGATCTTGGACCTTTCTGTATGCTGAATGTTTCAAAAGTAATATGTTAAGCCCAAATTAATTTATTGAGGTATATGGAGCGAATGGTAATATGATAATATGCATAATGGCCGCTAATCCAGAATATAAATTATGGTCCTTAATGAGAACTTTGTTTAGTTATCCTTCTTTCATGAATCTACCTCCCAATCCTAATGAAACATGGAATCATCTAGGTTTAAGTATTCATTGTTGAACCTTTTGGAGATGCCGATGCCTCACAGTATATGCTCCATTCCACATTCATGTGGCTATCATCACTCCGGTATCTCTTCTCATTTCCTTAAATTGGTTGGTTCTCAATTTTTGGAATAAAATATATATCCAAAATTTGGTTTCATTTTTATATGTTTTATGTAAAAACATTAATATTATCAACTTAATTTATAGTAAAATACATACGAGTGTTAAAGTCATTACAAAAAGGTTAACAATGTTATTGTACAATACAATCTACAATTAAATGAAATGCCTGAATAATATAAAATATTTATATTATTGAAAGTAACCGGTCCATCACAATATACCGCAGGAAGCAAGGGCATGCATGTGGAGTCATTTCCTGACCCAAAAAGAATGTTGATTTAAACAAGGAAGATGATAGTTTGCATCATACTTTTATACTTCCATTTAACAATATTATTATTTTATTTCAAAATTTTGTTTGTATTTATCTTTTTAGTTAAATATAATATTTTATTATTGAAAGGAGTTGTGAGGTGGAAGTAAAAGAAAGATGTGAGTGTCAGATTATAATTTTTCTTTAACAATAGGCGTAACTAAACCAGTACACCCGTTTAAAATCCGAGGCTCAGTTTTATGCCGCTTAATAGGACTGATAAGAGTGAGGAACAGCAATGCCACCCTCCCAACAAAATGTCCACCGCACACTAAACCGCAACCCACCACACGATGCTTCAACTTTTTCATTTTCAACAAAACTTCAATTTATAGACGGACCCATCAAATTTTAAAATATTATTACTTTTGCCACGTATACAGTTATCAAGGAGACATAATCCCACTCATGGCGTCAACAGATGATAGGAACTGAAAAACATTTACATAAACTTAACATACTCATAAATTTTTTTACCAAAGCTCGCTTCAAAAACAATTCTTGAGTAGCATAAAACAGTGACTAGGACGAATCAGGTTAAATTGTTTCTAATTTCAAACTCGATCTCCTGAATTTATCCGCACGAGACTGATTGATAGCTATCTCATTTTCCCCCACTTGGATCCTCTGCAGCACTGATCTCAACCACTTGTTTTAATCTAACGATTATTAAAATTTGAGTGTAAATAAATTAATTATATAAATATTACGAAAGGTTAATATGTTGTTCTAGGGGCTGCAGGACTGTAAAGAATCTCTGCTCCATTTTTTCTGTCTAGAATTGTAAACTAGAGTCAACAGGTTGGTTAACTAGAGAGTTAAACAATTCGGGGTACAAAATAGGTAGTGAATGAGTGAATCGTCTACGGTTTTTTTATGTAAAGATAAGTAACCCTTAGGTCACCACCTGATCTCACATTAACAATGCTTTTAAATTGCACGATGATTCACTTGGATTAACAAACATGTAAAAAGTAAATATATGTACAAGAAACTACATGCTCCCCTTAATCTGTAACACAACACTGGAGAAACCTTCTCTCCTATCTTTCTATGCATCCTCTCTTCATGTAACACAATTGTACCGACTTTGGGAAATTATGAAACTCCACTTATTTTTTCATCATCATCTTCTGTACAGGCCACCTGCTTGAAAGAATATCAAGCTGGCTTAGCAAGCACGTGACTCAGAAACCGGCAGCCGCCTGATCATTGGTACACTACTACCAGATACTTTTAAGGATGCAAAGAGGCAAGATAATCTTGCAATCATGGGCATAGTCCTCGGCAGTTTCGGAACAATGGCCAGCTCCATATCAGCATCGCATGTGCTATGATAGCCTTCAAGATCTGCTTTGGTTATAAGAACTGCGTCCCCAGAGGGGGAGTACGGTAAAGCACAAGGCCTTCGCTTGTCATAGTTTTGAACAGCCTGATCACAACACAAGCAACAGTTACAGATCACTGCCAAAAAAAGAGTACTACAACAATTGCTTAACATCACTAGCCTTCTGGAGGGAAGGAAACACACACAAAACGGACTTGGTCATACCTGCCACTGTGATGGTGCTAGTAGCACTCTAGGTCGTCGAGACCGAACATATTCCAGGGCAGCAGCAGGTGTCATGTGCTTGTATTCAACCTAGAAAACACAAGTAGATCACATGGAGAACATTCAGTACCTAGAAGCTTCAATAATGCCTAAACTCAATCATAAAGATCATCAATTACCAGATAACAAAGCACAATTGTTGTACTCCTCCCCCGCCCAGCTTTACAGTGAACATAAGTAGTTTTGCCGCAACTTGCATTCTCTGCCAAAATACAAAGGTAATACACAACTATATTTCATCACCAGCAACAGAAAAAATAACAAAGAACCACATTGACTGATGCATTTACCCTCTCCCCCCCTTTCTCAAAATTAAATTAACAAGAAAACACCCACGGTGAATGAACTGCACAGCCTGGTTGATATCAACAATCGAAGGGGCAAAGAGATAATCTCTAGTGGGAATTACCAAATGATCAATCCCGTGAGCCTGAAAAAGATCAAGTAACAAACCTAGATATCATGAATGGTTTATTTATACCAAAACAACTAAAGCAAATACATTTTGACACTATTTTGCTTAAATAGAAATTCATTATTCCTGTATGTATCAATTAAACCTCCAAACCCACACATGACCAATATCAAAGATTCCACGACTTCCTAACTTCAAGAAGGCTTTAGCGGCACACCAAATGCAAAGACAAGAGAGACATTCAGAAAAACGAAAGGGGATGAAACTTACCCGATACAACGACGACGGCACCAAGGTTTCATAGGGCTCATTGAGAGTAATCACACCACCCACACCAAGGTTCTTCAAATGAGGAACGTCTTTGGGGAACGGAACAGCGCCCAATAACAAAAACTGAAAAAGAACAACAACCAAAATTAACAAAACCCCAACTATGATTCCCGGCAAACAAACCCATAAGCAGGTTATACAACAATTCAAAAACACAATTAATCAAGAACAAAATTAAAATTGACAGAGCGAGAGAGACAGAGAGAGAAGAAAACCTCGTCAATTTGATCCCACCACCTGAACTCAGCTTCAATTTTGTTACGAAGCACATTATATAAGAGTGTGGGATAGAACAGGATCCGAGCACCTGCGCCCACCAACGCTCGCTTCACTTCAACGCCGACAATCTGCTTCCCGTACTTCTCTTGTTCGACTATACTACACTCCGCGTCGTCCAATTCCTCGATCTTCATCGCACGCGCCAGACGAAACCAAACCCTAAAAACCGCGACACGGATCCCAAATTGGTTCGGTTAGAAACATGAAAAACGAAGGGAATCGAAAAGCAATCGTACCTTAACACTGACTTGGGAACGAAGGAATACGTGAATTAGGAAGAAATGGAATCGGAGAAGGGAAAAGAGAAAGAGAAAACCACGAATTTTGGTCTGAGAGAGAAAGAGAATGGTGAAAGAAATGGTACGTTCACAAGAGTAGAGTGTGGATTGTGGAGATCCTTCACGAAAATGCCCTTGCTTCTCAACGAAATTACCCTTCTATTAATATTTATAATATTATTGCTCCAAAGCATGGGTAGAGGGTGTGCATCATTTATAATTTATTATTAGTCAATGCCCCAAATTTATGAAATAATAAATTAACTATTAAATCATTTTAGAAATGTTTATTTATTTATTTTAGAAATTAACTATTAATGGCACCATAAGTGATAAATTTTCTGCTAACTATTTTAGCATATTATTATCTATTAATTGATCAGAAAAAATACATCATGGGAAATAAATAAATAAATAAATAAGTGTCTCAGTTCACAACATATTTAAAGTATCAAAATAAATTATTTGCTATATTTGTAACCTTAGGCGTTTTACTCTTTGTTTCCGTTTCGAAACAATAAATGGCAGTATGTTAGTTTGAATTTGTATAAATTAAATATTTTATTAATATATGTGAAACGGAACAATCAAATATTGAAAATATAGAAGGTAATAATTAATACACCTAAAGACTATTCTATATTTATTACCATTTTTAAAAAAAAATACGTTTATATGTTTCTTTCATGAAAGACTATATTCATTTTTTAATAGATCGATAGATACATTCATATGTATGAGAAATTAATACAAGAGTAGATTTCTTAATAAATTAAAGACATTGCAAAATCAACAATAAGTATATCTGAAAATGTGATCATGTTCATGAGAGTTATGTTTAATACATTTTTTATTTCCTATTTTTTGCTGCTGTGTATTTTATGCTTTAATTAAATGAAATGAGAAAATAACAAGAACATCACCTGCAATTAAATTAGATATAGTTTCATCAATAATAATAATATCGTATTATGGAATAAGCTCCAAATTGAATTTAGGTGATTAGGCGAACCAAACCCATAATTTGCTTTACTTCAAATTCAACACTTTTTTTCTTCCCACGACAAAATCTTTTCATTATAGGGAGAAATTGGTGTCTCGAATTATATAATACCTCATAATGATATAGATAAGGTTTTGAAATTAGGTTCCCCATTAATATAAATCCTCGGTTTATTTCTCGTTTCATAAATTAAAAAATTACTTTTAAATTCTTTTATAACGTCTTTCTCCTTATTTATAAAGTAATGTTATACTTTCTTTTACAACAAATTCTGTTTTATGAAAAAAATTACATATAAAAATATCTATTTAATATCTTACAAACATGAAATGCATTTACTAATAGTTATTAAAGCAAAGTAGAACAAGAAAATATTGTAGGAGAATTTATAAAGCTCTACTTTATATGTATGTTTCAAGAAAGATAACTTTACTTTGGTTAAATAGATTATTATTATTATGAACAGAAAAACTCAAATTTATATATTATTAAACATAAAATAATTTCTTTAACATCTTTTTCTTCAAAACTGCACTTAAAAGGAAAGCAATAAAAGAATACATGACAATTGAACTCTACATATTTATTCCATTATTGAAAATCTTTAATTTGTATCTATTATAATAAAAGACGTTAACTCACTTAATTAAGAAACGTGCCTAGTTGAAAGAACACCTTTAGTGAAACAATTATTTATTTATATAAGAAAAAAATCATTTATATAATTATTCATATCTAAAACGTAATGGTTGGTAAAGTTGATTTATATAGTTATTCATATCTAAAACGTAATGGTTGGTAACATTCATTTATACAATTACTCATATCTAAAACATAATAGTTTAATTATAGGTAGCATTGCAACTATTTGAATTACAATATTCCAAATCTTTTTTTCTTCTAATATGAAAAGATAGGTAATAGGTACAGTAGTTAAAAATTGTTAGTGAATCAACTTGAATTGGAAGAAAGTTGTACTTTAATATAAAAGTTATCCATAGTTGCATATGATAATGAGATCTCTTTAAATAAAGGTGTAAAGAAGACACATGTAAAGATTGAACCACCACAATAAGAATGAATTTGAATATAATTAGAATCAATACAATTTAATTTTCTAATATTTGTAGACATTTATTAATCGAGTTATTTTTCTTTCTAATGCAAATTTAGCTCTTCTATTAAGAATGAATTTTTTATTTTGTTTAGTTTTAATTACATTAATTTTTTTTGTTCGATATTATTATCAAAATATCTATATAAAAAAATTACAAGCACTATTAAAAATCCAAACTAACAGTTAAGTTCACCATGTTTACTTTCATATTAAGAATCTTTATCTGTGTCTGTGTGACAACGAATGACATCAATTCCCATGAATGAGATAGGTGCACTCTTAAAAAGTTTGTAGTGACTCAACATTAAAATTATAATTTAATTATATATTAAATTTACAAACTCTCTGTTAATTAAATATAGGAATGACATCAGAGGTTAGTTATAAGTTAATTTATTTTAAAAAATATTTACTTTTTTTTATAATAAAATAGTCTATACAAATATAGTTCTTGTGTCATATAAAATATATTTTATATGGCATCGAGCCTAATATTATTAAAGGAATAAACTTAGATAATATTATATCTAAGTTTTTATTAAAACAAATATATACGAGTTCTAAAAGGAAAATGGTACCTCTATTTAATATTTTTTACTATTTGAATTTTTAATCTGAGTAAAAAAATATAATCCAATTTTCTCAATAATCAAAATAATAATCCCAATAATGTTATGATATATCGAAATCACAAATTTAAAACATTTAATCTTATCAATTTTTGAAGTAACCGACTTTAATAAATATAACAATTATCTCAGTAGTTGAATTTAACTCCCTCGACAGTATGAAAAATGTAAATATGTTTTATTATTAGTATCTAGCAATATAAAACACCATAGTATTTGATTATAAAATACCTTATTAATTTTAATTAATACTTCAACCAAAATATATATTAAGAAGAATAAAAAATTTATTAATTAAAGTTAGAAAAAAAATCAAATATAAAAGATATAAATATAAATACTAAATTATCCATCTAATTAATAATATTCTTTTAACGTTAGTTTTAGAAAATACTGTAGTAAGTTTATTTTAACTCCCTTTACACTGTAAATACGTTTTATTATGCAATTAATGGTTTTTTGTTAACTGAGATGAGAACTAAAGTATATACTAAAAATATATATTAAATTGTTCAGTTTATTTATTCAAAATTTATGTAACATTATTATGAGATAAATATGTAAGATGTTGTGAACATATTTTATTGTGTGTAATAGTAATTAATAATTTTTGTTGTGAATATGATATGTATCTCAGTATTAATCTTAATAAGGGGTTATTACATCAACATTTCCATATAAATAATCGTGGCAAGTAATCAATAATTTTTCATTTTAAGATAACAGCAATAATCAATAATATGTTACATTAAAACAATTTAAGTGATATAGTTTCTTCATCTTTCCATTTTCAATTAGGTATTTGTTTACTCATGTCTCATATGAACAATTGAATCCACAAATAAAAACAGTACGACAATATAAATTTGTTTTTCATAATTTCTTTTATATATGGTCGAATCAAAACATGAAATTGGGTGCTAACTGTTTAAAAAAATATAGTACACAGACGATAGTATAAATTTCATGTACGACGTAGCTATCGTATAAAGATTCATGTTGCATTTTTACTGGATAAGTGTGAGTGATTTTTTTATTATTATTGTGAGTAACCCAACAAAACAAAGGAAACTTCAGTAGCAGATAGGACAAAGAGTCTGGGGACCCCACAGGATCATCCATTTAAAAAGGAACAAAAGAAGAAGGATCTTCATCTAATTCAAAATATGCAACCAAAACTTTTGTGGCCTGCGTGACCCAGAAAGAGCATTTTAATTTTTTTAATATATTCATATGTCTATTTGTTAGATAAATATATTTTTATTATAACTGATATAGAATCTCTCAAAAAATTGATATTTCACACACAAGTGTCTGTTTTCAAAAACTTTATACGGTTAATTCCAATGCTGGTAAATAGTCTAAGATCTGTATAATTCCAATTTAGACTGCCAATATAATATTTATAAATGAAAAATAATTCTCACAATAAATAAAAAAACAAAAATATTGTTTTCTTTCACTAGAAAGATACTACTTTTGTCCCTGGATTAATGTAAGTATTGTCAAAACCAGTTTAATTATAATTTCCACACATTTATACTATCTTACAAATCCAGCAGTATTTTAAATATATATATATATATATATATATATATATATATATATATATATATATATATATATATATATAAGAGTCTCTTTTGACTATAATTAATTTTTTTGTTATACTTTATTTTAGTTTTTTTTACCTATTCTTTTCATTGATTTTTTTTATTGTAAATTTTGTATTATGACTCTAAATATTACTAAAAAGAAATCTGTGTATATATATTATTATAGATAATAGAAAATCAAATGACATCTACATATTCTTTAATTTTAGATTGTGCTGGAAGAATCTAAAGAAAAGTATGCTTCCACCTTATTTTCTGCAGCTGGGACTTTAGGTTGTCACGGGTTACTATTCCTATATTAGACTTTGTACATTAATTATTTTGAATATTTATTTTATTGATTTATTGGACAATTGTGCAAAAATATTAAAAACAAATTAAGCCTATTTGGGCATCTCAATTATAAATTAAATGAAAGTGTTTATCCATTTTCTTTAAAAATTTGACCAAAATACAAAATGAATATTTGAGTCTAATCAAAGAAATGATTGGGTTAAAAAAGCTTAAATCGATCCAATGTACCTGCACTTCGGCCCTGCTATTGGCACCCCCAAGTCACTATTTAAACCGTCCAACCAAAGTAAGAAAACAAAATTATGTCTATAATATTTATTTATTTAAAAAATACTTAAGATGAAACAAATTTATTTTTATTAAAATTAATATAATTGAAAATTGTTTGTGTTGGGTTATTTAAAAAAAATTAAAAATAATAGAACAAAAACCTATATATATTATGTTAAACGGATGGAAATACAAGCGGGGTGTGTGTATTCAATTTTTTAAAATAATAAAAAATAATAATTAATATAATAAAAGTACTTAAAAAATCATATTGGAATTATAAAAAAGTTATTTACATAAAGAAATAATTGTAAAAATATTTTTATTAATTTTGATAATGTTGTAATTATATAATAGGAATACTTATGATTTTTTTTATCAAAATAAAAATAAAATATGTATAAAAAAAGAATTAGTTATAAAAAATGTTTAAATTTTTACTTATTATTATAATTATACACTAAAATACTTTTAATTTCCGTGGGTAGTTTTGGTAAATAATTAAAATTAAAAAAGTTAATTAATAAATAAGGAGTGTTAATAATAGCAATTTCCCTTGTAACATCAGCAACCTCACCGGCCTTACCCTGTAATCCAAGCGAATGAAAGTGGAAAGTGAAACTGTAAAAGAGGAACAGTCTGCTCTCTTCATGACCAGAGAAAGAGATCATGAGTAGTAAAACTTAAGAAAAGAATTCAATGTGAGTAGTAAAAAAAAACTGAACACTTTCTTTTAACAGTTAATTCTAACTTATATAACCACACAGTTTTAATAATGAAAAGTAGAAATTTTTTATTAAAAAATACAACGATGATTTATCAAAGAAATGCAATGATGATTTTTTTTTTTCTTTTAATTTTTGTACACATACAAGCATAGCAAGTTTTCATTCATTAATTTTTTTAACCAAAGTTTTAATTCATGTTTAGAATCACAGTTTTATCAGAATATGAGATTCAGAATCATAATTTTAGCAGAATATGAGATCGGGAATCACGCTTGAATTCCTGAGCTTTCTGGAAAGAACAAATGATTGGAAGGCCCTCTTCTCACATTGGAATTGAATAGTGGAGCAAAAAGGTTAGAGATATTTGTCTACCATTTCCCTGCACGTCCTAATCCTACAATCATACAAAATGCTGGGCACCAATATTCTGATGAGATAAAAAGAGAGTAAACGTAAAGGCCAAGTAAAACAACATTTTTGCAACCAAACCAACTAACCCAACAAAGGATTAAACATGGGTCCCATCTCACCACACAATTTCTCTCTTTTTTCCTTAAAACTAGAAATTTATCAGTAACCTTTGACATAAATTTTTAAGGAGAAAATTAGCCGTTTAATGTTATTTTTGGCGTTGTGTCACTATCAGTTTCTCATTTGCTTAATTCCTTGAAGTGAGGTTTAGAATGGTTTAAGGGGATGAATACCTAACTTAAGAACACGCATATGCATTAGACTAGTCTTACCCGGGGGTGGGTTGGTAGGTGGCATCATCGTTATAGAATTTACTGCTACTATAAGCTTGGTGGCTACGTTTTGAAAACGCAACTACTACTCAAACTTCCTTTTATGCAGTGGAGTGGATGGAGAATTGGCAAGAGGAATCTTTCTCTTTTTCTCCCTTTTGTGAAGTGGAACAATACTCCATGACCAACCATAGAACTTGGAAACTAGCTGGTCCATTAGTCTTCAAAATGGTGTGCGCTCTTCTATGCTCACCCTTTCACACCAGGATCATGATTCACATGGAAACTAGCTGGCTGCTATGCTTTAGTTAAGTTCTTCAAAGTTTCACTTCTGATCAAATTATTAGGAAAATGAATTTTTATAATGTGTTTCATGCCTTGATTCATGTACTGCAACTGTCATGTTTGGTATATAAATTTGTTCAAAGTGTTATAAACTTTTGCCTTTTTCAATATAACATAATTATTTATAAAAAGATAATTTCACATTAAGAGTGAAATTTAAACCTACAATCTTATAAGATACGGAATTTATGACATGCAAGATCACTTTTTTCTAATCATTAATTTATGGACTGTTCTTCCATTATTTAGGCAAGGGAACTGAACTGCGCATCCCACTAACTTTTGTTGAACTGTGCATATTTCAGCCCAATACAGATTTCAACAAAAACATATTTTCCTCCACTTTGAATCAACCCAAGTTGCTAGCAAGCAATAAACGCTGCCCGAATTCTTTCACACCAATTATTAGTGTTGTTGTGGCATGTGGTTGTGGATGTTTCACAGAGCACGCGTTGGTAAAATTATTTTGATTATTTTAAGGCTTTTCCTTTTCTATGTTTCTGATTGCATCATGAGGATGTTTTTGAAGAATAACACATTATCATTGGAAAGTTAAGAGCTAGAAATTAAGGGACAACTTTTCACGACCGTTGGCTGGTAGCTACCATCTGTCAACCATTTATCGCAACTTCAATTCCCTCTACCAGACCTGCTGCTACAGCTACAAGGACAAATATTTGTTTCTTTTCTTTGCTTTTTCTCCTAATTGATGGTCGAAATCTGAAGGACTCCACCTCTCATGTGAACTAACTTAACCAAACCTATGTGATGCATTAATTATGTCATAGGGTCATAGAGAAGGATTTGTTTTGTTGTGCAAGTAATCAAAGAGGACTCTGGTCTTGCCGTCTCTTTCTAGTTCAACTAAGTCAAGTGTGAAGAATCAGACTAATCAATAATCATCATGATCTTGGTTGTCAGATAGATGATGAACCTTTTTTTTCATATGTCTTTTTGACTAGTTTATCAAATTCTTTATTTGTTTAAAACTCATCACACTAAAGAAAATAAAGGCTGTTAAAAAAAAAACTAAAGAAAATAAAGGTCATATACAAATTCAAAAAACATAGATTTAGTTACATATTTTACCTCTCAACTATTACCATTTCACAAATTTTAGTTAATAGTGAAACTTACTATTTAGTCAACATCACATCTAAATTGTGGTACAAAATGGAAGAGATATATTGTCACCAATGTTTATACTTACTCTGCTGTCTGAGTGAAGCAGCTTTAATTTTGCCCCTCTTTTGATGACTGATGACAGTAACCAAAAATGTATTGATCACTGCAGAAGCAAACACAGGCTGTTATATTTGTTGTATTAATATCCCGTTATAGACGCTACTAAACTCTCTTAATCTTTATGGCTATCTCCATCTCAAACTTAAATGGAAAGCGTAGCCGTAACATTATATTGATGGTTATGTCTGCGCAACATACCTGCTTTTCATTAAATTTGCAAGCTAGTAATTAACCTAACATACACACTACAGCCTATTTGTTTCTTAAAATAATAGATACATTTATGCTCGGCCATCAGATGCCTTAAGTTTGAATAAATACATTCGATTTTAATTATTTAGTTAATTGCAAAATTGCATCCAAAATGTTTAGAGGGCTTACCAAGTGATTGTATCCAAAATGTTAACCACAAGTATTAAGCCAACAGAAGTCAGCATCTACTGTGCTTATTCAAAGCTAAGCTCAAACTCTTTTTATATCTAATCACTAAGAATTTTAACACCACTTTTCACACCATAGAGAAACAAGAGCAAGAAGTAGGAAAAAGACAGTGTGATAAAATAATAAAAAATAACCTAATTGAAGAGTTTAAGTAAGTTATGGGTCATTCCAAAAGAAAATGGTGAATGAGACCCCATTAGTGTACCACCCTGGCCTCTCCCTTGAATTTAGCAACTTTATTTGGACAACCTCAAAAGCCTTCCATCAAACAATCATCCTGGTATCTTCACTCCAAATGGAGAACACCTGGATCCTCACTTTTCACCTTCTTCTTCTCCTGCTCCATTCAAATGCAGCAAAAGGGGCCATTAGTGTTGGTGTCGGTGTTGGTGGAAGAGGTGGCATAGGTGTCGGCATTGGTATTGGCAATGGGGGTGGTGGTGGTAACACCCCAGGACCCTCTGGATCCTCAGTGCCAAACCTCAAAAATGCTTTCACGGCCCTCCAGGCTTGGAAATCTGCCATCACCGATGACCCTTTGAAGATTTTGGACACTTGGGTTGGTCCCAATGTGTGTTCCTACAAAGGTGTCTTCTGCTCCAATTCTCAGGACGACAATGGAATTGCCACAACAGCATCAACCGAGTCTTCTGTTGTTGCTGGAATAGATCTCAACCATGCAAATCTCCAAGGGACTCTTGTCAAGGAGCTATCTTTGCTATCAGATATCACTCTTTTTCATCTCAACACCAACAGAATTTCTGGCTCAGTTCCTGACTCATTCAGAGACCTCACTTCCCTCCAAGAGTTGGACCTCAGCAACAACCAACTCTCAGGACCTTTTCCCACCGCCACTCTATCCATGCCAAGCCTCGTCTACTTGGACCTCAGATACAACAACTTCTCAGGCCAACTTCCTGATGAACTCTTCAACAAGAAACTGGACGCAATATTCCTCAACAACAACAATTTTGGAGGTGAAATTCCACAGAATCTGGGAAATTCACCTGCCTCAGTGATCAACTTGGCCAACAACAAGTTGAGTGGAAGCATCCCTTTCAGCTTTGGCTTCATGAGTTCAAGACTGAAGGAGATTCTCTTCCTTAACAACCAGTTAACAGGTTGCATTCCTCAAGGAGTAGGGATCTTCACTGAGATGCAAGTGTTGGATGTGAGTTTCAACTCTCTGATGGGCCATCTGCCTGACACAATGAGTTGCTTGCAGGACATAGAGGTTCTCAATTTGGCCCACAACAAGCTCTCAGGGGAATTATCTGATGTGGTTTGCTCCTTGAGAAGCCTGTTAAATCTAACTGTAGCTCACAATTTCTTCTCTGGGCTGAGCCAGGAATGTTCAAGGCTATTCAATGTGGGGTTTGATTTCTCGGATAACTGTATCCCTGGAAGGAATATGCAAAGACCACAACCAGAGTGTTCAGGAATCCCTGGAACTAGTCTCAATTGTCTTAGAATCCCTGCTCCAAAGCCTCTTGTTTGTGCAACTCTGGCTGCAACTTTGTCTAAGCACACAAATTCACCTTACTCTTCTCCCTGATACAGGTTGGTCGAGGCTTTTACATTAATTAGTGCTACCAAGTTAGTTCATAATCACACCCTGCAAATTTTATTCTTGGTGGTTTCAGTATTCGTGTTAGTTAGTATCTTATTATTATACTTGGCCCGCACGGATAAGATGCTGCTTGATTTTGTGGGCAACCAAACTTGAGAAACTTTTATGATTGTGTTAACAAACAAGATAATTTATATGTCACGTGGCATGCTTCCTTGATTTGGTTACCACCACAATCTGTACAACCATCACGGGTTTTTCAGATTGTGTATTCAGTATTCTGCTACGTTTTTTCTCCTCATAAATATCAGAAACCTCCTGTTTCATTGCTTCTTTTCTGACTACTCAATTCATGCTGTAGGCTACTTAACCAGATTCACAATATCATGCAATTGTTACGTTAATATTTCTTTTTCCTTCCACATACGATAAACTGCTACGAGTTGGATTCTCCAAAATGCTACATTCATTTGGTCCTGTTGTGCTCTTTAGCTATTAACTATCATTATTCAGATACCTAATAGCTTAGGCATTTTTGTATGTTATACTATATAGGGTGAAAAATTCATGTGGTCAATTTTAAGTTTTATCTATCATGGATTCCATAACAAAACCACTATCACTAAAAATCTTCAGGCTAATAACTAGTATCATGTAAAGCAAGAAAATTCATGTAGAAAAATTCTTGAATTGAAACTGCCCCAGTATATGACATATTCTGGATTATGTAAAGTTTTTTAAGGGACATCAGTCAATCGTATAATCTGTCGCAGAAACAAGTTGTAACTGTAGGTTTGACGCGCTTAATATTTCAAATAAAAAAAATTCAGTAAATACAATGCATGTTAACACATTTTGGTATGGAATATATGTAATGTTCTTCAAAAATAGACAAGTATAAATTATCTTAATCACTATATTATCAATGAGAAATAGTAATTAATAACTATTGGAAATAACTTAATAATATGTCTCAAAATTTAAATTATCAAAATTGTGTATGTGTGATCGATGGGAAAATATTAATAAATAATCTCTTATTCTCAAATAATATAAAATAAATGTTAAGACGACTATGTATTTCAACATATAGGTATTATTAATTTTTAAATAATAATAATAACAACATATTATATATATAATATTAGAACATCTAAATTAAAAAATTGAGGCGGCGAAGATCTCAAGTATACACGTAAATTTGTCCCTGATAATCTATTGTTGATTCAAAATTACGTTTAAATAACAATTTTTATGATTTTGGAAAAATATTGTGAAATTAATTTGAAGGTAAAACAGTTTAAGTATTTTTTATTAGATAATTAAAATTATATTAAAAAAATTGTTTAAAGAGCTTTGGAACTGATCGCTTAATGAGGCAGTTAAATTTTTATGTGAAATATGTCAATTTTTTTTTTATTTTGATGGTGTCATTTTCACAAATGTCAGAAGATGTGGTTCAGGCATGAGTTCATTTGATGTGTGTAAAATATGCAGGGAACGTGATGATGATTTAGTGTGTGTTTGTTTTAGGTAAAACATATACATCCCAAACTTCCCGTTGAAGTGAAAGTTTCTCTCACAAAGTCTTGACATTGAACTTAATGGAAAATGATGTTTCAAACACGCCCTTATTCCACGCTTTTATGGACTGTATGACTATTAAAGAAATATGGAAATATTTGTTACATGGTGAATTGGATTGATTTTTTTTTTTTTTTTCAAGTTTGGAAGGATTGACTGTTACGAAATTTAAATCATAATTTCAATATATAACAAAAAGTTATTGAATGAAGTTGAGTGAATTTGTTGTCTAATAGATAAACTAATTTATAATTGTCTTAATTTAGTACTTAGTAATCTTAAATTTGAGTTTTAAAAGTTGAGAATGTTTTCCTATTGTCTACTCTCTTATCAATATTTGGTTGGTAAACTGCCTTTTTTTTTCTTCTTGGGAATTAAATAACTCTTAGGTAGGAAGAGTTAAAGTAGATTAAATATTGTTTGAATTTATTTTTAAAATGATATTAAATTATATGTTGAGTAATAAATAATTAATTTTTGAATTGAGTTTGGATCGTCTTATTTTATCTAAAATATCTAGAGTTAATATATTATATTTTTACTAGATGATAAATTTATAATTTTGATGGGACAAATAGCTAAAATTAAATTAAAAACTTAATTTATCACACGAAATAAAGATTACAAGTTACTATAACATTTTTCAAACAAAACACTTGAACCGTATAAAATTTGTTGTTTTAAAACACCTGCATCTATCATATGAACCACATTACTCTAGTTTAAAAAAAGATATATGTAATTAATATTTTCAAATGATCGTGAGCAGAGTAATACATGAAAAGAAAAATAGTCTCTAATGTTTTAATGGTTAGAAAGTAATTTATAATGACGAATTAGACTAGTTTAGGTTAAGATAAATTAGGTCGAGTTAAGTTTAGATTAAATTTAGTCCAACCAAATCAAGTTCAAGTTAAATTAGATTAGGCTGATCTAAACTCAAATTAGAATGGATCTTATAAATTGGAACCTATGTTAACCAAAATCTAGTTAAGTGAAGTCAAAGTCAAACTAATTCAAATCTTATTTTTTTATATAATTTAAATTGAATTAAAAAATTTAATTAATTTGATTTAGTTAAACGAATCACAATTTTAGATTCAATTTATTTTATTGGATTAAGACTTAGATGTAGATTAGATTTTCAAGTATCACTCCTAATAGACTTATTATTATTATTATTATTATTATTATTATTATTATTATTATAATATTGTAAGTAATGATAAAAAATATTTTCCTAAATTAACTCAAACAATCTATATTTTTTGTGGAAATAACGAAGATAAATTAATGTCTAAGATAAATAAACAAATAAAATATCATAAGCATCTAATATTTGGAATAGAGAAGAGATGGAATGATAAAGAGAGATTTGCATTGAAATATTTATGAATAGACATGTGCATTTAATATTTTTGTACATTTCAAATCTTTCCTTCAGATCTATACACCCAATAACCAGACAATGTAGTTCAGCTGTTAAAATCACACCCCTAAAATGTTAGCTGCTGAAAAAAACCCAACTTCAAGGTACTACAGCAGCAACTGCTTGCGATATCTTTTTCCAACACTCTGAATAGAAAGACGAAACAAATTGTAGAGGTAGGCCTAAGAACATTAACAACCCAAATCAGCTCAAGCTTCAAGCACTCCCAGATGAAGGCAAAAAGAATATTCATGATATCTCTGATTTTGGATCGCAGCTACATATATCTGCTCATGCCAAAGTAACCCACTTCTACACTCGAGAGTAGGAAAACATGCATGCTCTCATCACGTTATATATTTGGAAGACAGTATTAATGTCTTCGTTTTCAAGCATATAGTGAAAGTGATCTTTATATATAAAACAGCATCTGTTAAAGAGACCAAATTCTGGATTTTGGTATTTGGAGAGAGAGATTGATCTTTGATTTTGAGGCGTAGGAAGGAAGCTATGATAGGGAATTTTGTTCATGGTGGCAAAGCTCCTTTCTAAGTTTATGTGAGAAAAGCGTGCATGCATCCATGCTGAGATCGATTGCAGCAGAGAGCGCAATGAAGAGTGCAGCATCAGCCATGCACGTGATATGCTGTGCACCAACTTGCACAACAGGCTTGCTAACTTTGCCTTCACCGTCCACGCTTGAACCCATCACAAACCCTTCTTCCCCTGCCAACCTCCAACCCAACCCAGCATCCTTCATCATCTTGTAATCAATGCAGAACTGGCCACCCTTTTTCACACTCATTGTGCCTTCAGCGATGGGTATTCTGTTGGCTGGTCCATTGTCAGAGAAAAGCTCAACCTTGTAGCCCAACCCATCCACAGGGCCTCTTTCTCGCCACGCCTCGAGGCGACCCCATGGCTTCCAGCTACTCACTGAGGTTCCGTTGGGCCGGAGGATGAGCCAGGCTCCAGGGTTTGAACGGGACACGCGATCTGAGCCGGGGGATGGGACAAACGGTGTCACCATTGATGCTGCAGCAACAGGTGAGCCTGAGAGATCGTGAATCATTATCATCCAACCCTTTCTTTCCTTCCCTTGGCGCTCTCTGTCACCTGTGGAGGACCTTCTCCACCCACTTGCATTGCTTGTAAAATCTGATGGAAGAGACCTGAGTTTTCAATTAGGGAAACAAAACCAATGTCATAAATTGAAAATCTCTGGATGGACTTTTTTCCTATGTAGACTCGGGGAACACGGTGTAAGCTTAAAGGAAGAGAGACATTGAAAGAAAATAAAGTGAAAGGGAGTGGATAAGTATAATTATTGGATAACAAACACAACGAAATTGTCCAACAGTGACAGGTAATTTTTAATGAACTTGTAATCAACAAGATACTGTGAGTGTCTAGTGGCTTTCACATGAGATGGAATCCTAGGTAGAATATGTTTTCACTTTTCGTAGTTTGGATGGTGTTAACTCATCTGCTTTACCGAACATGGGCATGAAGTAACAGTTACTGGAATTCCCATTTAGTGATTTATTGGCCCTTAAACGGAATTATTTAGTTGCAGTGGTCTAGGATGTGGGCTTTTCATTTTAAGGTTAAAAGAAAAAGGTGGAGGACCAAAAGTTGAAGTGGTAGTATATGCGAAAAGGAAAAAAGTGCAGGATAAAACTGAGCAAAGGATTCTTGAATTGCACGAAAACCAGTTAAGCCGGTAATTGAGAAAAGAAAAGGCACAAAGAGTTTGATTAAAATCATGAGATATTGATGTTTCAAGAGGGGGAGGCAGTTAGTCTTCACTAAGACGTCTCACTTAAGATTGTCTTTTTTTCGTAATCCTCAAGTTAATTACCATAAAACTGGCAAATTAAACCAAAAGGGTTAAAGTTAAAAACCAATACATATTTCAATCTTTTACAAAATAGGAAATTATAAAAGTGACACACTATTGTTCATGTGAAGGAAAACAGTGTCTGAACGTGAAAACTGTAACGTCAATGACCGACCGTTTCGAAAATTGGAATTACGATCCAGCCAATGGAAAACGACAGATGAGAAGGAAAACATGGCAGCAGCACTGTCACTTTTCACGTTTTTTTTCAGGCGAAAAAGAAAGAAACAACAGTAGGTAATGATATCCACCAACAAGGAAAGGAACATGAACATGAAATCAGTTGAACAAGGCTTGGCCCAACCAAACACCCCACATGCCTAAACCTTACCTAAACCCAAAATTACACATTGCACTCCAACAATTTAGTTCCATAATTTCATCTGCATAATTGACTAATATCACTCAATCGAATATGCATTAAAAAATTTAACAGGTAGCTGCACGTTAGCAGATTGAGTGAAGGAAAGGTAAAATGCGCAGAGGAGAGTGAGTGAGTGAGTGAGTGACTCACCGGGATCTGTAGTTGCGATCGGCGCTGAACTTGCAACTGAAAACGGGTTGTCGTATGTTTCCCTGAATCTGGAAAACGACTGGACTGCATTCCGGTTCGCCGCCGAATTGAAAGACGAACCGGGGGTCCGGTTCGGACCGGACGACGAGGTGAAGCTGAGCCGAGGGTTTGTTTCTACTGTGGGGCCCAGCGAGGTTGAACCAGCCGTTGTGGAAGGTGTTGGAGTGAGAGAGGGCAGTGGAGAGGTTAACGGTGAAATGAACCCGGCCCAGCAGCTTGGCGCCGCGCACCCAGCAGGAGCGGCCCATTGGGCCGTTGTAGACGGAGAGGACGAGGCTGAGGGGCTTTCCGGAGAGGCGGCGGAGGGCTGCGGGGTCGAGGTGGAAGGCTGGGGCGGAGGTGGTGGTGTCGGGGGTGGAGGGCGAGGAGGAGAGAGGGAGGAGGGCCGTATGGGTGGGGAACGTGTTGATGCGGATTTTGCAGAAGCATGGGGTGGTGGAGGGGTGCACGCCGGAGAGTGGAGGTGGTTTGGTCGGAGAGGGAAGTTTGAGAGCGAGAGATTCGACGATGAGACGAACGAAGGGACAAGGATCCATTGAAAGAAGGAGAAGAAGAAGAAGAAAAAAGTTTGAGAGGAAGAGAGAATAGTTGTGGTGGTTGTTTCAGACACACAACTGCCGAAACATCTACCTTTGTGGAATACAAATATGGGTGTCGGCTTCGAGGTTTAAAACACTTTCTTGGAGATCTTCTATTTTTTCTTTTCTCTCTCTTTTTTGGCTGTTTTCGCGGGAAAATGACTCAATCACAATACGAGGATTGGTGCATGCTTGCTTCTGTTCTGTCATCATAATAATTCTCCTTAATAATATACACTATAATTTATTAATGCCTGCCATCATAAGAATCTACATAGATACTGTTACCATGGACTAAAAGTTATGCAGAGGAAGAAATACGAGAAGTCAATTATTCTAGTTAAATCATCATTGAAATAAACACTCTTTAGAGAGAATGAAATATTAAAAAATATATTTATTTATTTATTATATGAAATCCAATTCTTGAATGAAAAATGATACAACACATGCAGATGTCTAGAAAATAAAAAATATTACTGCTCAGGTAGATACAGAGTCAGTGTATCTACTGTAGTCACAAGTTTTCTTAGGTAACTGATTGGGTTGTTTCTCATTCTCGTCACTTCATGATTGTTGAACAGTTTTTTAGTTCTGTGAACTAATTAGGTAATGAAAATAAATATTTATGTTATATTAATACACAAGTTATTTTATTTAGTCATGAGCATTTAATGTTCTTTGTTAATATATTGACTAAAAAATCTATTATAAAATTACACTCTTCACCTATAATAATTTGGTTTGTTTGAATCAACTATAGCCTATCCTAATTCTCAACCATATATTCAAGAATTATTCTTTTTGTTTTTTTTCGTAAGTTTTTTTTTATGTAGAAATTGTTTATTTCGTTATTTTATCTCTGTTACAATATATTTAAAAAATATAACAAAATTTCACTTGCATATCAAACCAGTAAATTAATAATGAGAAGTTAAAAAAACAAAACTAATCAAATATTAAAAAAAAATGTTAATTCCTCACCGGTTAAATAATTCATAATATATTTTTTTTTATCAAAAAATATCATGGATGCCTTTTTCACTGTAACTACCAATGCATTTCTGATATAATTTTCAATTCAAACTTTCTATATGATTTTTTTTTAACAATACTAATTGATTTTCTTAATTTTAATGAATTAGTTAATTAACTCTTATAAAAGGGTTTTGAAAAAGTGTAATATAGTTACATGTTGTTTACCTAAACTTTTTTCTCGCGCTCAACGACGAATCCAGGCATTTCTTTAATGTGGGAATAAACAAATTATTCATGACATTTGAATAGAGGAAACATTTGTATTAATTTTACAAATGCATAATATTATGAAAAATATGAAAAAAAACAAAGTATCAATTGTTTTACAAATTATAATTGCTCAATACACATTTTTGTATTTCAAAAATGTCATATATTTTTTTATTGTCAATTTTATACAGATTCTAAAAACTAAAATTAATACAAATGCATTTTTTTCTTTCATCTCTTACAAAAGAAAATTACATTCTCATGGGGCCATGTTATTTTTTATGGGTGCGAAAATAAAAATGAAATTGTTGCGGACACAATTGACCCGTAGATATATCCATGTCACGCTCATCAGTAATGTCTGAATTAAGAGTCAAATAATAAAGTGAGAAACCATAAAATTATAAATGGTTTGAATGAAAAAAAAAAAGCTTCACTTATTTAAATGAATGAATAAGGCATAGAAAATAAATAAATAATTTAAAATAATGTTATACTAATTAAAAAATAATTTTCTACTATATTATCAAAAAAAATATTATTTGAAAATAAAAAAACAACTTCACGTGTCTAAAGGAACGAAATAAGGAGTAGAAAAAAAAGGATTATATATAAAAAAAGATATTTTTGTCCTGATTAAAAGTCATTTTCACTACATTGTTTTCAAAAAATAATCATTACTTTTAAAAATATTTATTGATTATTTAAAGTTAACTCGTGCACTTTCCGTCCAAAAATTTTGAATTTAAGCAGCGGTCATAAATTAAACGTTTATTATATCACTACAACTATTCATTACATATATGTTTTGCCTCCATTAAGCTTTTATTCATGCCTTTCCCAAGAAAATGACAATGAATTATGTATAAGATTTTGTGTAAATTATTATACTCTCAATCATTATATTTTTGGTCCTTCTGACATGAGAAACACTAAAATGCATAAGTAACATTAGCATATGTATCAAACACGGAAGTTATAATGTTATCAGGTAACAAATATTGTTAAATATTCAATTGAAATTAGACAAAAGAAAAAGACGCTAAAAACAAATGTAATGTTTGAATTAAGTTTAATTAAGACGATTACAACTAACTAAAGTTGTACAATTATGATCCTTAGAACGAAGAGAAACTTAATGTTTTTTTTTTTTTTAATTCGTGATCATTTGACCATCTTTTGGTAAATGAAGAGAATATTAAACAACAATATGAAAGGAACATTTTCCTTTTTCAATACAATTGAGGACATTCTCTGTTTCATATCTGGCTATATATGAGATCAGATGAACCCAGCACAGGCTGGATCAATCATTTACGATGCTTTTTTTTTTTTTTTGTTATTTATTAATCAGAGTCAAGTCCACCCTTGATTTTTTTTCTTTTTTTAGATTGAACATTAAGAATAAACAAATAAGTTTTGCACAAGTTTTTTATTAAATGTTTTTTAAAACTTTTTTTATTTTTT
>Ga0099825_1001758_pt1 | contig 28088 bp, 11 predicted proteins | sample SiratroredBW_FD_76838 | JGI IMG/M metagenome (GOLD analysis project Ga0099825, IMG submission 76838) | Root nodule microbial communities of legume samples collected from California, USA - Siratro red BW | ecosystem: Host-associated > Plants > Roots > Nodule | place: USA: California | collected...
AAGGGTAAAACAAAAGTAATTATGTCAACTACTTACATTTTTTAATAAAAAAAACTATAATTAAGAAATAACACATTTACCTTTAATTCGTTGACATCAACGTTGGACCGTCTGCCATCAGACATTCTACCAGCCATAACTTGGTTCCAACAAACCTGTTAATTAAAACAACAAACTTAATTAAACTTATTTGTTCAATAACTTGTGTGTACAAAAGTTAATGTATATAATCATTGACGCATTCTTTTACATTTAACAAAATAACCAATACCATTAACACCATTGACAGTTCAGAACTGTTTAACCCTCTATACTTAAGTGTCTAACTGTCTGCAAGTTTCTAACCATAAATCACAGGGGTAGCAATTATGTGCCAAACTCACCTCCATACTTGAAATACTATCAGTTTTCCAAATACAGTCTTGAACCCACTGTACTTATTGACCACCCATCACAACAATGTATACGTAAATAACACAATACAAACACAACCGCAAATTAACAACTCACACTACACGAAGACAGACAAAAATCTGTGGTGGAGGATGACGGTGACGAGAAGAAGCTGTGTGAGGGAAAACCATAAAAGGGAACCTGTGGGTGGCTGCGGCGTGGCTGCGGCACTCAATGGAGGAAGGCCGTTGGGAGGGGGGGTGAAGGGCGACGGTGACGAGAAGCTGTACGAGGGAAAACCAAATAAGGAAACCTGTGGGTGGATGCGGCGCTCAACGGAAGGAAGGTCGTTGGGACGGGTGGAGGGCGACGACGACGAGAAGCTGTGTGAGGGAAACTAAAACCCTATGAGTGGCTACGGCGCTCAAATGAAACTCAACCCTAAATTTTACACCAATGCCACGCTAGACCAAATTTGCTATGCAGGAACTAATTGACCACGTCACTGCCACGTAGAGTTATAAGTAGTTGTAATGTCACGTAAGATTGTTAACCTATAAGCACTCTAAAAAAATACAGCATGGTGTTTGGGCTTAACCCAATTTAATTGTTGACGTATTAGGATAAAAAAAAGAATAAAGTGAAAATTGCAGGACGTGACTTTTGAGTACATTTATATATTAAAAAAAAAAGATTGATTTGAAAGCGAAAGTGGAAAAGAATAGGTGCAGGGGCTGTTTCGACTACTTTGGCATTTAATAGTCTAATAAAAATCTTGAATAAAGTGTATATAAGAGGTAGATAAGGCACGTGGTTGGTTAAAAAGTTAGTTTGATGTGTTGGCACCCAATGATTAGAATAGAATTTAGTTTATTATAAATGAGTGGAGAGTTGTAATTTCTTTTTTTTTTTACTTTATTTCATTTTTTAATAAATCTTATATTTTATTAAAAAATATATTGAAGTTAAATATTATTTTTTTTCTTTTTATAGTATTTTATTTAAATAAATTTTTGATTGAATCTCTAAATGGTTACACATGTCATATGAGATTTTATTAAAAATAATTTGTTTCTTAATTGACCGTCCGCGTCATATGGGAATTAATTCGGAAAATTTTAATTTCATTTGAAATATCAAACGCGTAAAGCGATATCCAAAATAAAGTTTAATAAAAAAAAACACTAATTCCTCTAAAATTAAAAATATATCAAAAAAATCTTCAAAACTAAAAATATCAAATTCTCAAACAAACAATTTTTCAAAAATAGAACTACGTAACCCTGATTCTCTATGGAGATACGTAGGAGCGAGGTTAAACCTTGTCGGACCCCTTTCAAAACAAAAAAATGTTTTGTTTGCTTTTATTTGTGTTTTTCGTGAAAAATAAATATTTCAAAAATTATACTCATTTCGTTTTATTCAGTTTAAGGTACCGTCTCAGGACGGGCGCCGTGGGGGCTAATACCTTCCCGCCGCGTAACCGACTCCCGAACTTGTAATCCGGTTTTCACATATCAGTCTTATCCTTGTTTCCTTTGGTTTTCCATAGTTTTTCACAAAAACTATGGTGGCGACTCCCCTCTTTTAAAATTAAAATTATTTGTTTTTTCGGATCGCCGTCCCCGTCGTGACCCCGGTTGCGACAGAAATATATTTTCAGATTATATAATTCAATATAGAATGTATTTTTAGATTATATAATATAAAATATATTTTCAGATTATATAATTTAAAATATATTTAAATTTTAGGGTTTATTTAAATTATATAATACATGTATAATTTAAAATGTATTTCTATATTACGTAATTTAGAAATATATTATATGATTCATAAATATACTATAGATATGTTTAATTTATTATACAATTCAAAATTTTCATTTTATATAATTTGAAACATAAAAATATAATATTGGATTGCACGTTATGAATATTTAATATATATTTTTAAATTTTTTTAAATGAAAATTTTGAATTCTATAATGTAGAAATGTTTCTAAACCATAAATTAATCTAGACTTTTGCGTAGCAGGAAAGCACCCCCTACAGACGTAGTAAAAGAAATACCCTAAAATTTGTGGATATATTTAAGGAAAAAATCAATTTAATATTAGAAAATTTACTTCTCACCCAATTTTGTTGACCTGCTTCCCTTAAGAGATGATGATCTCTTTGGGATCTAAGCCACTAGCACACAAGATGTTTGACCTCCATCTATGATTATTTTAAATCATCCATGTAGAATGGGATACTAACAGAGTGTGTTTCATTTAGAAGAAATAACCAGAGAGGGTGAAACTAGGGAAGTAATCACTTGGAGAAACAAGTAATAAATAAAACTGAATATTTAATTAATATCCGAGAAATAAAAAAATAAAGATGTTTTGAAAGTTGTCTAATTTGATTCTTCAACAAAAAATTAGGAGAGAGATGTAAATGAACAAAAGCAGGTGAGAAATATTGAAGTGAATTTTACCATATTTTATCCTTTTCTTTTCAAAATAAAACAACCATTCTTAATTTTCTCTATTACTCCCTCCTTCCTTCCTTACTAGCAAAATGGGGTAAGAATTTTTTTTTAATATTTATAGATATAGAAGAAAAAAACATTAGAAAACGTAAAGAATGAAGAAGGTTTGAATAGAAAAAAATATATGAGAAAGAGAAAAAAAAATTGTTTTATATCAAAAATATATAAGAAAATAAAAGAAAAAAAGAATCAAAGGAAAGATATATCCTTTCCTAGTTTGTTTGAACAAGATATTGAAGAGAATTGAATGATATTTTTTAGACTCAAGGTTATTTGAATTATTGGATGGTTCACTTAAGTTAGGTAAGGTTGATATGTGCCTTTGGTAGGTCTGTAGGATTAGTTATGAAGTTAGGTTTAGGTTTTGTCACATTAGATGGTTCTTAATTGAATCTTGAATGGTTCTCAGACAGGTTTTTTGGTGATTTTTGTTAGAGGTGATTTCTTTTACAAGTTTAGAGGTGATAATTTTCAATTTCGTCTAAATAATTAAAAGTTTATAAAAAAATATTAAGTAAAATAAAAGTCTAATTAAAGTAAAAAAAATATATTAAAGTACTTTGTACGAGCTCTCAACCCATATTCTTCTTGCACCTTCATACTTTGTACTTCTTCATACTTTGTACTTCTTCATACTTTGTACTTTCATACCATCAGCAAAATTATTAAATTATCGTTATATTCTTAATAAAAAAATTAAATAAATCCTATATCAACTAATCTTTTTTATTTTAAATTATATACTTTAAAATATAATTTATTTTTTATATTTTAAATCATACAATTTATAATATAAAAATTATACAATTTAAAATATAAAAAATATATTTCAAATTATATAATCTAAAATATAAAAAAAATTATATTTTAAATTATACATCCAAAATATAATTTTTATATTTTAAATTGTATAATTTATAAAATATATTTTTAATATTTTAAAAAAAATATGAGATTTATTAAAAATATAAAGTTTTGTTGAAATAGAACTCAAAATATATTAAAAAAAAACAAAAAAATTATATAATAATAACATATAAATCAGATTTATATAAAATATTGATATTATTTTTAATTCAAGACTTTAAGATAATAAATTTATAAATATTTTATATTGTTTAACTTTTTATTTTTATTTAATATAAGACTTAAACGTATTATAAATAAAAAATAAATAAAATACTTCGTCACATACATGTGTATATGCGACAAATTAAAAACTTCATCTTATACGCTTTTAAGAAAAGTTAAATTAAGAATTCATCTAAAAGATAAAATAAAAGAAATTAAAAATTTCATTTGACACAATTTAAACTTTTTGAGAGTCCGGAAAATTTATTATTTTGTTTGACACAATTTAAATTTTAAAGAACAAATGAATTTAAGGTTTCGCTCTGACACATTTTTAAGTATGAAGAACAATGTAAAAAAAATATTTTTATTCTTAGTTACTATACCTAACGTGACAAGTTTTAATAAAAAGGATAAGCTAAAATAACTTTTTTTTCTTTTCTACCATAATTTCTTACTATTAAAGAGAGGACTAAAATGAGGCAACTTAAACAAAAAAAATACCTTAAGCTTTTCATTTTAATATTTCTATTTTTATATTAGAATATCACTTACTTTGTTAAGGTAAGGCAGGACAATCTTAATTTTTAATTCTTTATTGGGACACATTTTGTGTTTCATTTTAAAGTATAGAATCTACTTTTATGTTTGTTAAAGTAAGTTGGGTCAATATTAATTTTTATTTTTTATTGTGAAATAAATTTTTTTAAATATACAATCTGTCTAATCTTATTTTATTTCTGTATGTGCAAAAATTTTATATTCTATCTTGTTATATTATTTACTATTTTAATTTGATTTTTTTATTGTGTTTACATTTTTTTTTTTTACATTAACTTCGTCTAACATTTCTTTAAACATTTTTTGGAACATCTAAATGAAAATGTTAGGCTGTTTAATTATTTCAATTTAATTTGAAGTTTTTATGAATAAAAAAATAAATTCCAAAAATTGTATGCAAAATAAATGCGGGAAGATGATTGTGAGATGAAGTATAATACTTTATAAGAGAAATTACAGTGAAGATAATTAAGGAACAATAATAAAAAAGAAAAAATTATAGAAAGTTTTAGGAAAACACATAAATATTATAGAGATGCATTAGGTAAAGAGTTAGAGTAGGGATGAAAACCAATAAGAGATGGTCTGAGTTTCATCTTCACTCTTGTTTTTATATTTAATAAATATGAAATTTTTTTGTCTCATTCTCATCTTTTATTTAATAAGATATAACCATATTACACTTATATCCTGTCTTTACTATTTCAAATATCATTTAAATATTTTTTACAAAAAGAATTACAATTAAAATAAACACAATATTATCAAGGATTTAATATTAAAATGATATAATTGTTTTATTCAATGCTAAATAAAAAAACTATAATTACGTAAATATCGAATGAGAGTATTAAATAACAATTCGATAAAATAAGATAATTACTTAAAAAAGTAAAAATGATCATGTTGATTTGATGAAATTGAGGATTTCATTTCCAAATATACAATACATTGTTTGAATAAAATGACACAAAGAAAAAAAAAAAATATAAGAAGAGTTGTGATGAGAGAAAAAAATACCTAACTAAACTTAAAAGATAACAAATAAGTCAATCTAATCAGTAAAAAATCACAATTTTTATAAGAATAAAATTTTTCCAAGTGAAACAAAAAAAAAAGACTAAAAAGAATAGGAGAGATTAAACTTTTATGTAGCGTGAAATAAGTATTTACACTATTGAACACTTGAAATTGAGAGTTAAAGACTCTTAAGCAAAAAATTAAACAATAAATAAAAATATTAGAAAAAGGAGTAAAATGTGTGCCTTAGAAAGTATTTGATTAAATGAAATTGAAATTTGTGTATTTTGAAATGTAATATTCATTTGAACGAAACCATACAAAAGAGAAAATGTATAATTAAGGTTGTGATAAGATAAAAAGTACCTTGATGATCTAAGTGAACTTTGTAAATCTTAGCATGTTTAATATTTGAAAAAGAGAAAAAAAATTGTATAGCGAAAGGAAACAGAAGGGTTAAGAAACTAAAAACTTCTAAGAACTTCGTGAATATAAGTTTTTGGGGCCATTTTCTAGCCCAATGCCCACACCTCTTCCTAGATGAGCAAGAATCTCATCTTAATCATCTATATGTTGAAATTGTTATTCTCATTAAACTTCTTTATCTTCAATGGGATGCATATATTTTTTTGTAACAATCTTGATTATAAATATAAAACTAGATCGAATGTGATCCTAATTTTTTGTACATTAATGCCAAAATAACTTAAAAAAAGAAACATTGTAATATTGATTGTGAATCACATTAACCCAAAAAAGACAATAAACAAATAACTAAATATATAAATAACATTGTAAGTGATTTTGATATTAGTTATTAAACACATAATGTTAAAATAAACTATTGAACAAATGAAAGAAACATCATACATATACTAATTGTGAATCATACTCATAAAGAGATAGTTAATAAACAAGTCACAAAGCATGGTAAAAGGAATAAAATAATCTCCTTTTAACTTCATTGCAAGGTTCTTACTTGTAACTCAACAACATATACAAGATATTTTTATATTAAATAGGTGTCTCCTTATATAAGATTAGGCACCTCATTATATTTTAAAATATCAATCCTGTCTTTGGGATGTAAAAATGACTTTTAAAATTCCAAAATAAATTGAGAGTGCAAAAATAATTTATAGATTTGACATTCTGAAAAACTCATTCTAAAAACATATTTCGAAAACTCTGTTCTGAAACATATTCTGGAATTACTTTTCAGTAATTTAATTTTTTCACCACTAAAATGCTTCCCCCGAAATGGAAATTTCGTAAACTTTTAGAACCCCTTTCCATAATGAAAAAACAAACACCCACCCAACTAAACCAAACTTTTCTCATTAAACCCAAATCCAATGAAAATTAAATTTAACTTATAAGAAGACCAAATAGGACAGCAATCAAGTATCAAAGATCACGCTGCACTACTTTCAGCAACCGTAATCTAGAGAGACACTTCTTGATTTCCTCTCAATAATGGAGTGTAAGAAATAATTGATAAAGTGGAAGAAGCAATTGGCGTAAGAATACCAACCGATTATATATTAACATAACAATCTTTATCTAACATATAACATTTATAATGATGAGTGGTTTACTAGACAATTTGCATTGATTCACCGGACACCTGATCATTTTAACTACTAGAAGAATCATTTTAAGTTTGGTACACCAAAAAATCTCCAATAGCAAAAATAACTTATTTGTATTACCTTTTCAGTGACGGTTAACTTTTTGGTGAAGTTTACACCTTCACCATTTCTTTTTCTTTAATACACTTTCTATTTTCGTAAATCCAATTTCAATTATTTTTAATTTATTTTTTTTATTTAGAGAAAAGATCCATAAAGAAATTAGTCAGGACATCTTTAATAAGAATTTATTTCAAAGGGTTCTTAATAATAATGAAAATTTTATGTTAAGCTAGTCTCAAATATGATTTTTTTTTAAATTAAATTTTTATAGAAATAATTTAAAGAAGTTTTTCCATAAATAATTCTCTTTAATTTTACATCTCACGTTTGTAAAACCTATTTTAAAATAATATTTTTTAATTAATAATTTTCGATTGTTTTAACATAACAGTGACCATTGAAGTCAAGACCCACCATAGTGTGCACGTCTGTACTATAAGATACGCAACTGCAAAACTTGAGGACTCTTCTTTTCTCTATTTTTCTATCCAATCCAATGGATTCTGCGTTCTCCGTTACCACCACGGCGAACGTGGCGCTTTTCAGAGCGCTCCACCGTCATTTTGCTCGAGCTCCTCAACCCGCCTTCGTCCGTCGCAACCTCAAATGCCTCGTTGTTTCCTACAACAACCACTGCCGCATTCCGTGTTCTTTCACTTCCGCGCCGTCGCCGTCCTCGCTCCGCTGTTTCCGCGGATTGCAACCGCGAACGCCGTGCCGACTGCGCTGCATTTCGAGCTCCGCCGCTTCCTTTGCTTCTTCTACCGGCGGTGGAAATAGCGGCGATGGAACCGGTGACAGCGGCGGTTCCGGTGGTTCTGGCGGTGAGGCTGGTGATGCTAGTCTCCAATTGGTTGGAGACGCGTCACAGGAGCTTTCGGCACTTTCGCCTGACGTTATCATTCTCGATGTTTCAGTGTGAACTCTTCTCTCTGTAGAATTTTTCGTGTTATTTTTATTTTTAGTATTTCACTTTTGTTTGTGCGTGTGATAGGGAATGGTGTGCGGGGGATGTGCGGCGACTGTGAAAAGGATACTGGAAAATCGAGTAAGTATTTCAAATTTGTATTTGGTCTGGTTTACGATCTAAACTTGAATGCTTCCATTATTTTATTTGTAAGATGATTGATATACTGGTTCTGTTGTTGAGGGCGTTCTGCTAGGTTTACCATGAGCGTTCGGTATTTTTTATTTCGTAAGTGTGTGGATGTCGTGTGAGATGGTTGACCTTAATGCGGAAAAATCATGTTCAACAGTTTCAAAACAATGCAGTAGTTTAGTCATTGGTGTCTAAATCCTTAATGTAACTTTACTTTTTACTGTGCTTATTTACAAGAAAAGAAAGGTATGAAAGTTAGTTTGTCTGAAAGGGTGTAACTGGCGTACTGTGTAGGTTGCATATCCTCGATAATCTCTTCTTTCTTAACAAAAATATAAACAAAGGAAAAGATATTTAAGCTGTATAACAGTTCTATCATATTCTCTGAAGGAGCACTTTCTCTCTTTGTGTGTGTGTGGGTAGGTATAAGTAAATCCAATCTGATGGTTCAGATTTTCACTCATTAGGCATGTTGGTATTTTATTTTTAAGTGAACGGACCTAAAGCATCATATTTGATAAAATTAATAGTCGGGATTTGGGAGACTTACACCTGGTGTAAACGGATCACAATTGATTCCCAGAGTAACTCTAAGAGAGTTACATGTATGTAAGAGCAATCAATTGACTCCAAAGTATCTCTAAGACTTACGCTCCATCCTCAGCCTTTATTTTCTTGTGATCTAATGATTAGGATGAAATACTTTGTAGAACCATTAGACTACAGGGATTTGAATGGTGAAGATGAGGAGTAACTCTCTTAGAGTTATTCTTGTAGCCAATTAACCCATCCTCATATATATATATATATGTGTGTGTGTGTGTGTGTGTGTTTATGTATATATATATGTATGAGAAAATAGCCTGGGCTTGATTGTGTAATATTTAATCATGTACTACCATGTATGGCAAGTTTGTTGACTTTTACAATGATAATTTTAAAAATTAAATCCTAAAGATGATTTTGATTGCTTAAATGTGGAAATCTTTGTGTCAACAGTGCATAGTTGATAAACCCTCTCCATATTTTTTGCAGTAATCTAAATTCAGTTTCTTTACTTTTTATACAAATGAACATTGGGCAGCCACAGGTGTCATCAGCTAGTGTAAACTTAACAACTGAGACAGCAATCGTTTGGCCTATATCTGAGGCAAAGAATGCACCAAATTGGCAAAAGCAACTAGGGGAGGCACTTGCAGAGCATTTAACTAGCTGTGGTTACAATTCTAGCCTCCGAGGTATTATTCATTCCTACTAGTTGAGGCAGCTATTATTTAGTCAATTCAGTGTGTTTTTATCTATTTTACATTGGCATATGCTTATTTTTCATAAAAATCACATGGATGGTTGGTTATACTACTTTTACATCATTTAGTTATATTATTTTTCGCACGTGCCCATCCTTATTAATGTCCTTTGGCATGTCTGTTAACCTAGTCAAAGTCATGTCTGTTACTGTTTGAATTGTTAGAGTTGATTGCTTGATTCTTGGAATCTTTGTCATAAGGGAAGCCTACTATCATAATTTCCTTGAAATATTTGGCTTGTTTGGTATTAAACTGTTTCAGCTTTCTAGATATTTTCTATTGGCAATAGAAATTGCGTTTTTAAGTTACCGAGATATTATTATACTGTATGTGTGTATTTATATGTTATTAGTACAATTGGCCTGCTAATTTTTGTCTATGTGTCTCTGGGATTGGGATAAGTAATAATTCAAGTATTAAGTAAAGCTGTAATTAATTGTAATACCTATTTTAGTTGGGCCTTTCATTGTAATACAATGAGCTTGCTCTTTTTGGTCCATGTATCTCTGAATCTTGGATAAATGATAATTCAAGTATTAATTGAAGCTGTAAATAATAGCAATACCTATTTTAGTGGTGCCTCCTTCTTTAAGTCATAATTTAAAATGAGTATCTCATTACCTGTGAACAACAACTCTGAATTGAGTGTTCATACCTTGCTTCATTTAAAATTATTTACCCCTTAATGTTGTCCATTTATTTCAAAATTCTTACCATCTCTATATTATCAATATTTTGAGTCCTTACATCATTATTTAGTGTTAATTTGTAAAGGTTCAAGTGTACTCTATGGACTGAACTAGAAGCTAGGATTTTAGTTTGAAATTCTTAAATTGTGTGAATATAAATGACCAACAACTGGTCTTCCTACCAAACTTCAATTGTGAACAATATGTACTAGCTCTTTCTGAAATAAAATAAGATTTATACGCATGGAGGAACCTTTGAATTGTTTTTAATAGACATAACATGCAATATTGGTTTCATGACTCCTATAGTCCTCTGGCTGTTCACTTAGCAGTCATTGCTTCATATGAGATTAAATCTTACCGCATGTAGAATTTCATTTCATTTACATAAAATTGGCGGGTTAAGTGGCAGGTGAAGAAGCTAGCTACTGAAGGAGTTATTTCCCCATATAAATGCAAAAGTGGTTTTCTGGAGTCAATGGTATGCCATCAATTCATGGGGTTCTAAGTTTAAACGCATTACCTTTTGTATGAGTAAACTGTTTTCAAATCTTATATCCACCCTACTACTTAGATATATAGGATATTTTAAAAACCATTATTCATGTTATACTTTCTCCCTTCAGAAGGTGAATCTCGGGTGCTTCTTGTGATGGGTATTGGAGAGCCATGTCTGTGTTCTGGTGCCCCGCAATGTGAAGAATTTTGCTGATGTTGAATTTTGAGACTAGCGATCCCTTAGTTATAATGAATTTTTGGGACTCTTATTCATGTGCAATTGGTTTATTTTGTTTTTGTTTGTATGATTGATGGGAATATATATTTGTGTACCCAATTAATGTATACAGCTGCTGTATTTTATTTTTACAAGCTCCAGTATAATAAAACGCTAACACCTTTATTATTGTTATAACTTAAAACTATTGTTCTCCATTCATGATGTGTTTTTCCTTTCAATCTTTGAATTCTTTTCATCGTGTATGAAAATAATGATATTTCAAGCTTGGTTTCTTTCTGTTTTGACTTAAGAATATATATATATATATATATTTTATTTATAGACCAAATACCTCTTGTGCATATTAGTACACTTACTAGTGAGCAAATAAATGTGATGATAGAATATGTTGCAAGGGTTTGTGATGAGAAAATTGTGTAAATTTTCTTATCCCTAAGAGGCTAGTAAGTACGGGGTAGATGCACCTAGGGATGACAAATAAACTCGGCCCAATTTTGACACGAATTCCTTGCATTGATTGGGTATGGATATGGGTAATATCCAAATTTTTAAATTAGGTATATGCCTTTGTACATATATGTCCCATCTAGTCCCATAGCCATCCCAATACCTTCCCGTCCTCATCCCTTTTTTAAATTATTAAAACACCTTTTGTTTATTTAGTAACCTGAAAAACTTATATTAACTTTTCTTTGATCCTTAGGTTCGTACCTTATTTCTAGATCATAAATTTGATCATTTTTATTCTTTCCTTTAATTATTTAACCTTTATCCAATTGTTATTTGATACTTATTTGATATTTATACAATTATAATTTCTTTTTTGATGATTGATATTAAAGAAAAGAAAATGTGTATCCTTTTAATATTGAATACTTGATAATATCATGTTTCCTTTGCTGTGATTTTTATTTTTTATAGAAATATTATTTAAGTAATATTCAGTAAGGAGGCGGATATGAGTATACCCCTTCTCCGATAGGGATGAGGATGAGACAAAAAATTTATACTTGTTGGATATGAGGATGGATATGAAGTTTTACTTCGAGGATGGGGATGGAATACTGAAACCCGTACTTGCCCCACCCCGTTGCTATCCCTAGATGCACCTTGGAGGATGGGGTTATTGTGAGCAGTTGCACCTTAAATGGCATGAAACAACAACACCTCATTCTTGTTTCCTTGCTAGCACATGAATTTAGGTCTAAGGCGAGGGAAGAAGAGAATAAAGACAATTCTTTTTTATTGATATTGACTTGATATGATATTTATGTATTACAATTATGTTCATAAAACCTAGAGCACTAACATTTACTTATACTAATAATAAAATCCTAATTGTTAGATGAATTTGCATCTCAGTGTAATACTATGCTACAGTATGTATTTTATATATACATGTGTGTGTGTGTGTGTTTATCTGTTGTGCTCTACACAAAGGGATTCCATCACACGTGACTCTATCAGTTCTCTGTACATGGTATGTGGAGTTTAATTTGAATCCTCGCTTACATGGTACACCCGTTATCCATTGGTGCCAAACTTTTTCTAGAAATTGTCTCATCTCAATTTCTAACTATCCCTCTTTGTTGTGCACCTTTTTACTAAGTGTTTTCCCTTTTCGATGTTTCCGTTGCTTTTGCTGTCATCTGTCGCTGCCACTATCAATTACTTCAACTCGTAACCCCACCATCAAAGTTGTGCCGCTCAAATGACTCCTGTGCCACCAGTCTTGAGTCAATTAGAGTAGCAACGTGTCCTCAGGTGTGTTCCTCTTTCACACAGTTCTTCTCAATTAATTGTCGTTCCTGGATGTGGTAGCTCATTTGACAACCATTTTGGCAACTATCATCAACACCTGATTGGCCTTGACATCCTCTCTTAATTTGGTCTCTACTTGGTGATTGTGATTTGTTTTTCCTCTCCTTATTGTGGATGTTTATTTTCTCGTGTTGTTTTCTCTTTCCTCTAAGTGACCCACGACTACTCCCGTTGCTTATTAATCTATCTTTGATCTTTACTGACTATGTCAATGTTCCACTCTCCATTGGCAAGTTAGATGACAATAATTATAACATGTGGGACTCAAATATCAAGTTTTATCTTAAGATACAAGATTATGTTGGTCATCTCATCGAGAGAATTATTGATGAAAAAAGATCTCCCTTGTTGGACCAAAGTTGATGCCAAATTTGTAGCATTCCTTTCTTCCCTGAAACAAATATTTTTAGCCCACGAGACATCTGCTGGGGTTTGGGAGCAAGCATGGTTGTTCTATATCAACCATACTCAATGTCTTCCATGGTGTACACAATCTCTTGAGGATCATAGCCCCTCACTGGATTGATGGCTCCATTATAGAGTACTCGAGAAAGGTCTATGGTCTTCTACATGACTTTAATCAACTCTTGTTCTTTTCTTTCGTTCTTGCCTAGGAACATGAGCAACGACAAGCTTTCTTTGGTTGATGATATTGTATGGTTTCTAGATGAACATTCGTCAGTTTGTGATTAGATTTGTGGTCTCCAACTATGCCCATCTTGGTTTCCACTAGGTTATCTTGTTGTGCATGTCGTGCAAGTTATGCATTGAAATATTTTGTCACCCTTGGTGACTCCTCTGTGTTGGTATGTTGTTAATGATCATATTCACTCTTACAAACAATTGACTGATGCTATCCATTGTATGATTGCCATCCTTGGTCTGTTGTTGTTGCCAGGTTGCTCTCTTTTTTATGGCCCTTGATTTTAGTGCCACTTCCTTTAATAGTTCAAAACCACCAACTGTCTTCCTTGACTTCCTCAAATGGTATTAGGAATGTCAAACCTTTTTTTCCATTGCTTCTATTGCACACACAATGCCTTCCTCTAGTTCCTTTGTTGGTCTTAGTCACCCAACCTCTCCTTGCCCTTGAGTTCTTGACTTTGGTGCTACCAATCATATTTCTTGTAATAAGTCTATTCCCTTTCAACTTTTAGTTATATAAGATCTGTCACATTGGGTAATAAGCTCAGGGCCCCATCTCATGTTGATATTGTTCATCTTTTCCCTCCTCTCTCCACTAACAATGTACTTTGTCTCTGGGTTTTCGTCTAATTTATTGTCTATTAGTCATCTCATAAGTGCCCTTGATTGTGTGATTTCTTTTGCTAAAGATTTTGTTTTCTTATGGGGCCAAAGTTTGGGACGAATGATTGGTGTCGGGTTGAGTGAGTCCCATGGTCTTTATCACCTTTGTACCTCAATTCATGTTGGCGCTTGGTGGATTCCCCTTGTTTCATCCATGCTAAAATGGTTCACCCTAGCCTAGCCAAGTCCTAACACCTGGTACTGTGTCTGTCTAAGTTGTCCACTTTATCATGAGTTGTGTCATTTAGGAAAACATAGTCGTAGTCCATTCACTAAATGTGTTCCCAACATAGTGTTGTCTCCTTGTGCTATTGTTGTAGTATCCATGAGCACCCCTTTTGTCTTTGATACCTTCATCATGTTTAGTGTGTTAGAAAATCCACCACGTTGGCAACATCCACAGCTTCCTATTGGGCCACTCGTTCATCTCTGCCTCTTGAACCCAATCTCTGCATTACAATTCATAAAGGTGTATGCTCCACTAATAATCCTTCCCTTCATTATGTTGCTCTAGCTATCATCGATTGAGCTATCATCGACTGTTTCCATCCCTTTAAACTTGTCTGTATTCTATTTCTTTTGTGTGGATTACTAAAATTATAGGTGATGTCTTTAGCTTGCCCTAGTTGGGGACAAGCTATGCTTGATGAACTGGGTGCTCTTATTGGGATCTCGATCATTTGCTTCCTGGGAAATATGTTGTTTGTTGCAAGTGGATTTTCAGATTGAAAGTTGTCCCAGATGGCACGCTTGATGGGCTCAAAGCTCATTTGGTACATTAAGGGAGCCCCAAGAATAGGTTTGTTGTATGGGATTCCATTACACATGACTCTACCATTTCTCTCTAACTAAATAGGAAGCAAATCATGAGATAAGGAAATATGGTAAGTTGATAAGCAATGCTAAGAGGTATTGAGGAAATAGGGAAACTAATTGTTAAAGATAATCTAGTATAATCTAAGATATGATCAAGATAGTACTGGACATTTCATAAATTTTAACTTTTTCCACTGAATTTTGTTCCTGTAAAGGCCTGATTGGAATCATTACTTATTCTGCCACTTGAGTGAATAAAATATTGATTAAATTACAAAAAAGATACTGGATTTCTTGGCAAAAATATTTGATCAGAGGTATTAAATTATAATTGTCAGCAGGATTAAATTCTTTTTCTAGGTTGAAGCTTAAGGCTTGTACGTAGTTTAAATGAGAACAGATTTCTCCACTGGTGTGTTTGATTGCTGACCATTCTGATCCTGAAAGTGCAGATTCTACAAGAGACAATTTCCTCCAAATTTTTGAAAAGAAGATGGAGGAAAGACATAGACAATTAAGAGAAAGTGGTAAGCACTAATTAAATCTACTAAATATTGCAACAGAGCCTACGTATGCTATTTCTGAGTGGTTCTCTGATGATTCAACTGCTGTAACTGCTGAGACTAATTGGTGACCTTTCTTTCTTATATGCTGTTTAAAGGTCGTGAGCTAGCCGTTTCTTGGGCTCTATGTGCTGTCTGTCTTGTTGGCCATTTCTCTCATTTCTTTGCAGCAAAGGCACCGTGGATCCATGTCTTTCATTCCGTTGGGTTTCATCTATCCTTATCTTTGTTTACATTGCTTGGTCCTGGCCGCCAACTTATCCTTGATGGCTTAAAAAGCCTTCTTAAAAGGACACCAAATATGAACACCTTAGTTGGTCTTGGGGCTTTGTCATCATTTACTGTCAGCTCATTTGCTGCCTTAGTTCCAAAATTGGTAAAATGTTTTTCTGAAGTTTGTTATCTCTAATCTTTAATTTTGATTCAATTAGTTGCTGGCCACGTTTAGTAACAGCTATCTTCAAATAATTAAAGAAAATAGAAAACTCAAATTTTTTTGTTGCTGACTGTCCAATTTATGATTGCCATGTAGCTATAGTTTGCAAGATCGCTAATCACTAGTAGCTCACAGATTATAATATGTAAATTCTCTTCTGGTTTGTTTTTTCTGGATTGGACTAAATATTCTCGTTGATCTCTTTTATCAAATCATTGATACACGAGTGTACACGATTTGGTCCTCACTTTCACGCATGCATTGCTCGTGCACAAGTAGGTTGGTAGAGTCAATTATATTGATCCAACAGACTGTATTTCTGTTAGCTATAATTAAAGAAATAATAGCATACTCGTTCCTCCACAGTCCATATTCATGGTTATAGTTTGGTTTGATTTTAGCTTATGCTTACATTCATTTACATTACAAAGCTATAGTTTTTGGTTGTCTTTTCCGTTTTGGTAAATGGTGGTGGATGTGTTAGGCAGGGGAGTACTGAAAGGGGTTGGAAAGTATATTACAGGAAGAAGTTAAAAAATAAGGTGGTTAGACTTATGTTAGAGAAAAGTTATATCATCCAGGGTGTAGGAGGTAGGGAGAAAAAAATAGTTGTGAATAGGGAATGCACTGTGTGAAAGGAAGAAATTCCTTTGTATTCTTTGTGCTTGTTGTTCTTTGCGGATTAATTTTGAATAATAGGAGAGCGGGACTCTTTTTCTTCCAATCTGTATCCTCATTTTGTTTCCACGAAAGAAGGCTCGTAACAGGATGTGACCTAGGCTGATTCTTGTTTATCTACTTTTGTTGAATAGTGCTCTATTCATCTCATCTCATATAGGAAAAATAATAACTTATAGTCATCAAATTTATATTACATGAGTGGAAGCCAGCTGATGGTTAGACTTAGATGCTCAACATTTGCTTGCTTATATTTATTAACTAGAAACTAGAAAGTATATTTTCTTTGTGTAATTGTGGAATTGGATTTGTATTGTATGTGTAAATATAAATTTAATTGTACTAAATGATATTTTTTAATGTTTATGCAGGGATGGAAGGCTTTCTTTGAGGAGCCAATTATGCTAATTGCATTCGTCTTGTTAGGAAGGAATCTCGAACAGAGAGCTAAAATTAAAGCAACCAGTGATATGACAGGACTTCTTAGTTTGTTGCCACCAAAAGCTCGCCTTCTAGTCAACAATGCGGAAACAGAGGCTGGCTCAGTTGTTGAAGTTCCTTCTGACAGTCTTTCTGTTGGAGACCAAATTATTGTGTTGCCTGGAGTGAGTAATACCAGAATCTACACATTATCGGATACAACCCTGTAGCTCCTTCACCCCTTTTTTAGTACTGGAAGAAGCTTCAGTTGTGTATTCCCTCTGAATGGATGTTTTTTAGTACTGTAATTTTGGGTTCAAAAAGTATCAGATGAACTACTGAAAAAGAAAACTGGTAATAGCAATACACATGTTGTCCACTAGTTGGGAAGGAGGATCGGAGGGAGGGCATTACGCCTATAATCACTGTGTTCAAATTTGTCATATAAGATGATGCTTGTGCTACAAAACCATTGCTAACATCATTTTAAAGTTTGAATTCTTCTGAGATTTTGACAAGTAATATGTATAAAATACTTGTCAAAGCTGCGTGGCTTTGCTTTTAACCCAAATATCCTTTTCTCTAGGACCGTATTCCGGCTGATGGAGTTGTGAGAGCTGGTAGAAGCACAGTAGATGAATCAAGTTTCACTGGTGAACCACTGCCTGTAACAAAAGTACCCGGGGTATATTCTGTCTTGACACATTTTATGATAATTTGAGATTTATTTCGCTTTTGTCACAGATTGTAGCTTTTATTGGTTCCTGAGCACCTGTGGATGTTGTGATTGATAGAACACCAATTGATGAAGTAATTAAATATAATTTAAAAACTACAATCACACACAATAAGCAATACATTTACTGTCCTAGAGCCAAAGGTCTCCTGTCACATACAATACAGCGATACCCTTGCTGTCCTACTGGCAAAAGTCTTCTATCAAGTGTATTCTCCGTTCTCAAATTGCAAATAGCTTCACACTATCCAATTACACAGCCTTCTATCATATTTGTTGCTAGGACTGGATTGCGAACAATGTTAATAGCTGACTTATTATCATAATAAAGAATCATAGACTTTTCACGTGCCACTTTAAGATCTTTTAGAATAATTCACAACCATAACAATTCACACACCCCATGTGCCATAGCTCGGAATTCAGCCTCTGCACTAAACCTCACAACAACATTTTGTATCTTACTTCTCTAAGTCACCAAATTTCCACCCAAGAACTTGCAATATCTATGACAGACCCTGCATAATTTGCATGAGTATACCCTTCCATCCGTAATTTTTCATTCTTCTTGAAGAATAATCCCTTTTCTAGACTTGTCTTCAAATATTGAAGGATTCTGTTCACAACTTGTAAATGTCTCTCCCTTTGATCTTGCATGAATTGACTAACTACACTCACAACATAGGCTATGTTAGGTCTGGTGTGAGCTAAGTAAATGAGCTTCTCACAAGTCTTTGATATTGGCCTTTATTCACAATAGAACTGTCTTCATCACTTCCAATTCTATGGTTTTGTTCTATAGGAACTCTAGTGGTCTTGCAATCAATCTGACTTGTTTCTTTGAGTAGATCAAAAACATATTTTCATTGGGAGATAAATATGCCTTTTTTCGAGTAAGCTACTTCAATTCCAAGGAAGTACTTTAATTTTCCTAGATCCTTCATTTCAAAGATAGTAGTAAGCTTTTCTTTCAAGATTTGTTTCTCATGTTCATTTTCTGAAACAGTCATATCATCAACGTAGACCAAGAGTAAAGTAAGTTTACTTTCTGGGGAATGCTCTATGAACAGGGTATGGTCACCTTGACACTGTTGATACCTAGGGAGATCATAAGTTGAGTGAGTCTACCAAGCCAAGTATGGGGTGATTGCTTGAGTCCGTACAAGGCTTTATTCAATCTGCACAATTCATTTCATTCTCAAAAGACCTAAAACCTGGAGGGATTTCCATGTAGACTTCTTCCTCTAAATGTCCATGCAAAAAAGCATTTTTCACATCAAATTGTTGTAATTTCCAACCAAAATAGGCTGCTAATGAGCGAATGATTCTAACAGTATTCATCTTGCCACATGAGCAAATGTTTTCTCATAATCTAACACCATAAATCTTAATATATCCTATAGCAGCTAAATTTATACTTTACATTATAAACCCTTTTGCATCTTATTGCCTTTTGGTACAACGGTTTGTCAACAATTTCCCATGTCTGCTTCTTTTCTAAGGCACCCATGTCTTCATTCATGGCTTGAACCCAATTCTCATCCTTCATTGCTACTGCGACTATTGTAGGGACTCTAATTGCATCAATCACAAAGAGGAAACTCTGGTGCTGTATAGAAAGACGTTTAGTGGTCACAAAATGAGAAATGAGATACTTGTTACAAGATCGAGTTTCTTTTTATCAAAGCAATGGGTAGGTCATCAAGGTTAGGTTCACTATTATTATTAAAGTAATTTTACAAAGGTTCAAGGGAGTCCGAAGAAGGAACACTTACCTGTTTCAGATGATTGAAGTTGTTATTGGATTAGGTTAGGTTGCTTGTCTCCTCTAGTATTGTATATGGAAGAAAATCTCTGGATGACTAATTTCTGGAGCTGATTCTGATGCGGGACCAACGTTGCCCTTGTTAGGAGTAGCTTTAGAGACATCCATACGAGATGCGTCAGGAGAAGTATTAGGACAAACCAAAACTAGAGCAAGGCAGTTATGCATCGATCTTCGTGCACAGTCCCTCGAAAACAAGTCTATGAGAGAGTTTTTGGGACAAATAAAAAATATTGCAGATTAACTGGCTGGAATTGGTTGTCCAGTCAAACCTGATGAGTATGTTGATGTTATGTCCAGTCAAACCTTTGTTATTGAAAGTAAATTTGAAACACCTCCAATCATGGAGGTTGAGGCACTTCTTCTTGCCCATGAATCTCGTACTAATCGTTTTCAGAAGAAAATATTTTCCTCGGTTAATACTCTCAAGCATATGCTGCGAATACAAGATCGCAAGTTCACACCAATAACTTTCGTGGAAACTTTGGTCGTTCCTCCACTTATAGAGGTGGTCGCAATCGTAGTGGTCCAGGTCGTGGTGGTAGGTTTGCTAATTTTCAGTGCCAAATCTGTCTCAAATATGGTCATACTGCCAACATTTGTTTTTACCATGGAGATTCTTCCTATCAACCACATGAATCTCTAGTTTTATATAATCCTACAACAAATCAGCCTCTTCAGTTTTCAACTACACAATTCAACCCTACATGGATTAATCCTGCCACTACTCAAGTTTGTTCTGCACCTGCAGTTGATGTGCCCAGTGCATTGTTGACAAATTCTTCTGCACAAGAACCTGGTAACTGAAGTTGGATACCTAATTTAGGGGTGTCTTTTCATGTTACTGGAAATTCTCAAAATATTCAGCAATTAAATCATTTTGAAGGCCCAGATCAAATTTACATTGGCAATGGTGAAGGTTTGAAGTTCTTGGTTATGGTTCTTCTTGTCTCAAGAATTCTAACTTGCAAGGCCCCAAGATTGGGAGCTTTGATACCAACTTGAAAGGAATAATTTGAATGAAAGAAGATATTTTATTCAGTCGAATTAATGAAAACAATACATCTATATATATATATATATATATAGAGAGAGAGAGAGAGAGAGAGAGAGAGAGAGAGAGAGAGAGAGAGAACTCTTACCCTAAAGTAATTATTACAAAGGCCCCAAGATTGGGAGCTCTGATACCAACTTGAAAGGAGTAATTTGAATGAAAGCGAATTAATGAAAACAATACATCTATATATATGTGTGTGTGTATATATATATATATATATATAGAGAGAGAGAGAGAGAGAGAGAGAGAGAGTCCTAATACGTAACTACCAGCTGCTATTATCTATAAATAACTGTCACCTTGCAGTTTCTAATATAAAACTAACTACAACCAATTTCTTTTTGCACAAGCTCCTAGAACTTATAATATAGAACTGTTTTCTAAAGCAGTGCGTTGAGTGCAATATATCTACACATAAACTGTCATAACTGCCCTGAACTGAGTTTGCATTATGCGATCGTTGATTCTAAGTTCATCTGTGCTTTGAGTGCAATTTATCAATACAATAGGGAAACCATTTTGGTTATGTCTTAATTGATAAAAAACAGGCTTAATTTTCTGTGTATGTGTGTGTGTATGATTGACCCCTTCACGTTTCTATAGCCGTAAAAGTGCTGGACAGTTGATTTTAGTGACTGATTGATGGATTTTATTTTTGTAGAGTGAGGTAGCAGCTGGTAGTATAAATCTTAATGGAACTCTTACAATGGAAGTGCAAAGACCAGGTGGTGAAACTTCTATGGCAGATATTGTTCGTCTGGTTGAAGAGGCACAAAGTAGGGAAGCTCCTGTACAACGGTTGGCTGACAAGGTTCTATTGAATCTCTAATAATTTTATAGCAAGTTTTGTTTTGTTTCTACATCAAGCTGTCTAGTTAGTTGCTAAGGTTAGTTTCTGCAAATAGTGACCCAAATATACAGATTTAGTGTTGTAGTTGATGCTTTCTTTTGGATTGGAAGAATATCCAATCTTGAAAAGTAAGATGTAAAGCTTGAAGTCAGTGCAAGATTTGTTCTTTGGTTTTTGAGGGATGGAGTTGATGTAGTTGCCCTTTCTAGGGGAGTTAATGCATCTCTAGAAAGTGGATTGAGGTCTAACTTAACCGTATAAAATCAGTATGTAAGACCAGGTTTGCATTCATTTATATATTATAATTTGACTATACTTCTAGTCAATATATGATCTCCACCACATTCTCTCACATGGAGGACTGAACATCTTAAGTGTGGAATTATATATTTGTAAGTGGTCTAATAACTACCCGATAGCAGATGACACAATAGGCCTAAGAAACCTTACTATAATAAACTCTGATATCATCTTAGAAAGTGGATTTAATCCTAACTTAATCTTACAAAACCGGCTTGTAAGATGACAGTTGTAACTATTTAGATACTATAATCTGTTCATCGACGTGAGATCTTCAACCACATCCTTTCTTGAGGGGGAAGTGAATGTTAATATGGCTCCAAACAAAGCTTTTAAAATTGGACTGGTGAAGGCATTGATTTATAGTTCAATGGCTAGGCATTGAAAGTGGGGTTGAACCAAAGTTCAACCAATAATAATTAATGTACATATCTTTAATAGTATATAATACATTAAATACCAAACTAATATAACATTATAAGAATATTAAGTCAAATTTTAAATCTTATTAACTGTTTGAAAAGATAAAAGTATAATAGATATCTGAGTAATTGCAATCCATGTATACATTTCAGCTATAACCCTTAGTCTATTTTTTTTTTCTTTTTTTTAAAAAAAGGGAAAATTATCACTTTTCTTAAAAAAAGTTGATTCTCAAATTTTGCTCCACTGTTTTTCTGGGTTGTAGCAGTGATTTGACTGCTTCCTGGTTCACTGGCCAGGTTTGTCCAGTTTTTAAAACTTATGCCTCCAAAATTATGATTATCAGCGCTTTTCTGGTTAGTATAATGCTTGATCTTTAAGGAGGTGTGTTTGGATTAGAAGCTTCTTTGAGATAACTTAAAGCATTTAACTTTTTTGTTGTGCAAAGCACAAGGTCTTTTTAATGCGATATCCCTACATATATGTTGAAGGATTTGGTATCTTTGCTTCGTTGTTGTTTTCTTTTTTTCTCTTGTGTTTTTTAGAAGGATCTACCAACAAGGTCTTTTTAGAAGGATTTTTTAATCATCTTCTGTCCTAATGAACCGTAGCTTCTCTTTTGGGAGAGAATGGGCATTCAAATTTGGCTAACTCGTTCTTTCATTTTCTTTATCATCCAGACCCTGCTCTTACCTTGGTATGGGTATGTGATTTGTATTAACACCAATCCCTTTCCTTGGCATCTTTTAACATTCTTTTGTTTAAATTTAATTTTGGTGATGACTATGGATTTGGCTCTGGGAGTACTGGTGGAGACATGACACTCTTTCAAGTTGCTTTAGGTAGCATTTGGCCTGACTTTTTTTAAAGCTTAAAAGATACTTTAAAGTTAATGCTGTTTGGTAATTTTATAATTATTAGGCTTAAAAAGTACTTTTATGCTGAACAGCTTTGGACAATGTATTCTTAGATCTTGGGATTTTAAAGGGAAATAGAAGCTAAAAGCTCCTAAAACTAGTTAAAAAAGGCTACTTTTTTCAAAATTTTGTTTGTAAATAAATGTTAATTTAAGTTCCTTGTCTTACAAATTTGATTCTAGATTCTCCTTTTAAGGAGTAGTATCAAATAAGTCAGGCCAACAACTACTTCGTTTGACTTTATATTGCATGGTGTTTTTGTTATAATTATAGAAATAAAGATCATATATTGCCTTAGAATAGAGAAGAGGAGTTTGGGTGGTCTCAAGAAGATGTTTATTTTTTCATTCAGCCATCCCATTCTAATTGGGGGTATGAGGACAAGTTTTATGCAACATACCATGTGATGCCATAAACGTCTGAAACTGAGTAGATAGATACTCACATGCATTATGGCTTCATAAAATACGAATTGAGATACCAAATTAATATTCCAGTGACAAGCATTGTCATTCTGATATCCTCGTGATTGAAATGGTCTTATTCCTTGGGCCTTCCTTTGTTCTACTTCATTGGTAACTGAGTATTACTTTTGCATCTTTTACTGAATTGAGTAACATCTTTTTGTTTATATCCAGGTGGCTGGACACTTCACTTATGGAGTGATGGCAGCCTCTGCTGCCACATTCACATTCTGGAGTCTGTATGGCACACACATTTTGCCTCCTGCTTTATATCAAGGAAGTTCAGTTTCACTGGCTTTGCAGCTAGCTTGCAGTGTTCTGGTATTTTTTTCAATTCAAATGATTTCCATGGGCCATATATATCCCAGTGCGTATGATGACTATTGAGGCTCTAGGCAGCTTGAGTATCGTTTTCCTTCATCTTAATGATTTTAGACAATCAAAATTATAAACTCTGTTTTGTTATTCTTGCTCGTTGGCTTGGCCATTAGACTAAATATTTTTGGACACTGTATTAGATTCAGTATTAATAATTCTATAACTTAAACTGTGCAGGGAAACAAGAAATGATTTTATTGATAACAATCACACCAATTACATTGTCAGCTCCTCTATTTGTAACAAAGAATCTCCCTAAAATAAGAAAACAAAATATGCTGAAATAAAAATAGGGATGAATGGAGTATACAGAAAAGTATACAACAAATACAGGGCACATAATGATTTCATGATATCCTCAATGATGTCAGACACCAACATTTTTTTCCAATACCCAACAAATGGGCCAAGGATAACTTGAATAGCCCTATGTATGGTGAGTTGGGTTCTAAAATTTCAAGCCCAGTATTAATTGGCCCAGCCTGGCAACTGACTGTCCCATAATGTGCAGAACCATATTTTCTTTATTTTTATAGTTATATTTGAACCCTTATATATTTGGACTAATTTTTTTATATTGGGTTTAGATCTCCAAGTTAAAAGGAATTAACAAAAAGTACTAAGGTTAGAAGTGGATTTCTGATAACCTTCAAGTTTTGAATATCATATAATAAATATCAAATTTTGAAACATAATATGTCGGGTTATGATAGAAAAATTAGCATTTTTATATAGATGTCATATACCTGTTAAATTGAAAAAGAAAAAGAACGGGCACGCCAAATGCGATATTATTCTAAGTAGCTGGTTTCTTCCTTATATTTAGGGCTTCAGAATACATTATTCTTCTATTTCTTTTTTTTCCTTGGTAGAAGACAGAGAATAAGCCTATTTTGAGCCTTTAATACTGTTTATTGGTGCAGGTTGTTGCTTGTCCATGTGCACTTGGGTTAGCCACACCTACTGCAGTGCTGGTAACATCTTCGTGAAGACTACATCTATCATCACTTTAGTTATAATTATGTTTGAACTAAGCCATATTGTACAATTTTGTGTATAAAAAGGTTGGAACTTCTTTGGGGGCTAAAAGAGGTTTACTTCTGCGTGGTGGAAACATTCTAGAGAAGTTTGCAATGGTAAACACTGTTGTGTTTGACAAAACAGGGACCCTCACGGTTGGTAGACCTGTTGTGACAAACATTGTCACTCTGCCATGCATGAAAAGTGCAATGTCAAGGTAGTGTAGGGAATTTTTTATGTTCATTTATTGTAATCACTTTATATGGAAATATTCTTTGCTAAAGATGTGAACTTTTCCTAGTTTTTTCATCTACCCAACATATCCATTTTAGTGTAATTATAGAATCAACTCTTAGTTTGGAACTAAATGGGTTAGAGGAAAAAAAAAACTCTTAAGACATTACAAGACTTGAACTTTGGTACATAGAAAAGGTTTAGAGGAAAGAATGAAATGGGCATTATTATGCTTAAAGATTGGAAGGAGACTGTGGTGGATATAAAATGAACAAGGAACATAATTTTATGTGTAAAATAGTTGCATGAGAAACTATTAATATTATTATCAGTGCTTAGACGTAATGAGTAGAATCAGAAGCAATCTTGAAAGAAAATTTTGGGAAGAATTGGGGCGGTTGGTGCAAGACTTTCCACAAGAAGAAAAGATTCTCATTAGAAAGGATCTAAATAGACTTGTTGGTAGTGAGACAAGACAATTTAGATGAACTTGCGCTCATATTGGTTTTGTTTTGGAAATCTAAGTGAGGTAGATACCTATGATATCAATGTTGTCCACATATACAATGAGGTAAAAACATCCTTGGAGAAAACATCAGTAAAATAAAAAATGATCAGTATCACTCCGTATCATTCCAAATTGAAGAATGGTAGTTCGAAACTGCCTAAACCATGCATAAAGTGATTGCTTGAGATTGTACAACGACACGCTAAGACAAAATACAATAGCACATGACTCCCTCTGAGCAACAAATCTAGTAGGTTTCTCTATGTAAACTTCCTCATCAAAATCACCATGTAGAAATGCATTCTTGATGTTAAGCTAAAACAGAGTCCAATGACAAATAGCTGCAATTGAGAAGAGGAGAGAAATATATGTCATTTTGGCAACAAGGGAAAAAGTGTCAATATAGTCGTCACTATAGATTTGTGTGTAACCTTTGGCAACCAAATGAGTTTTATAGCGATCAATTTTACCATCAAAACCTATTTTAAGTTTGTATAACCACCGACACCCAAAATTGATTTGCCATGTGGAAAAGGAATCAAATTACCATTACTTTGGAGGCACACATCGCATCAATCATCTGTTTTTCGTCACTTTGGTTGAGATAAAGCATCATCTAAAGACATAAGAATAGGAACAAAAGATAACAAAGACAAAAAAGTATAATATGTGGTGGAAAGTTGATAGTAGTTGAGGTTAGTGAGTATAGCTGGGAGAAGGGTTGTAGGTAGAACATATACCCTTTTCTAATGGCAATAGGCTAGTCATTTTTAGAGGAGACTAGATTTGATAGGGAGATAATATCGAGGAAGGATTAAAAATGACCTCCACTATATCATTGTGCATTAGAGATGGGTCTTGCACAGGAATGTCAATAGATCATGAGCAGTGTTGATACACCGAAAGAGGTGTTGGAGAAGCATCTAGAGTTATGAAAAAGTTATTTGGTAGTCATTAAAGAAGATTCACAGTACTGGGAAAATGCCTATACATGTCTTCATGGAAGGGACAAGTGTATAGTATGGGACAAACTCAGAAACAGACGTCAACAAAGACAAAATACGAGGTAAGATCGTGAGAACAACATCAATACCCATTTTGAGAATGATGATATTCCAAGACACATTTGAAAGACTTAGGAGAATGATTATCTTTAATAGGTGCATGGTTATATACAAAACATGTGGTACCAAAAACATGAGGAAAACTGTATAAAGGGGAATGAAGAAAAAGGACAAAATGAGGTAGTTGATCGTTAAGACAAATGATGACATTTGGTTAAGGACAACATCTCCCTAAAATTGGCAAGATGACGGTGAAGAATTGACTAAATAGTTAAGATGTCTGTTTTTGCATTCGACTACTTCATTTTGTTGAGGAGTATAAGCAGAAGTTTGTGGAAGAATACGATTGGATGCCATAAACTTTTGGACTTGATGAGGCAAATATTCATGGGCAATGTCACCAAAAAGAAAAACACGTGGCTATACCGAATTGTGTTTTGATTTCACTAGAAAAAGTTATAAATATAGAAAAACATTTATGATTAATTCTTCATGAACCAAATCTATGTACATCTAGAATAGTCATTGATAAAGGTTACAAAATATTAAAAACTAGAATGAGTAACAATACGGGAAGGATCCAAAATATCGGAGTGAACTAAAGAAAAAGAAGACAACTTGTTTATTATAACTATCACAATTCAAACTACAATTGTGTTTACCCAGTATGTCCTAATTGTGTATTTTTTTTTTTTTTTGCACAGCCAAAAATAAATAGAATAAAAAGGAACACTTCAGGAGTGTTCCAACCCGTTTACAGAAAATGTACCGGTCAAGAGTGGTCAGAGCCCGAATAGGGACCAATACACAATCAAACCAGAGAAAGCAGAATATATGTTGAAAAAAAGTCACCTACACTACTCTACTCCCTCCCCCTACCATCACAAAGTAGTGCACACCCAAAGTAAGCAGCTTCCTAACCTTCTATCCCGATACATCGTTCTCAGAAAAACAAGAATCTCCTTCCTCGTAAAAACACTTGCATGTATCCCCCTCAAACCTCTCATGGTCAAATTTTTGTATTACTCCAGGGACTTCAGACATTTAATAGGTGAAAAGTGCCGATCTGAGTATGGAAAAGTGCACGCCTTACACTTGTGCTTAAACCAAGACCAACCCTTAAGTTGAGCTAGAGTAAATATTTCCATTGCATCCACTATCC
>Ga0099825_1001761_pt1 | contig 28069 bp, 12 predicted proteins | sample SiratroredBW_FD_76838 | JGI IMG/M metagenome (GOLD analysis project Ga0099825, IMG submission 76838) | Root nodule microbial communities of legume samples collected from California, USA - Siratro red BW | ecosystem: Host-associated > Plants > Roots > Nodule | place: USA: California | collected...
AAAAAATTTAAAAAATAAATAAAATTTTCCCTCTTTAGGAAATTTGTAATCAAAAAAAAAAAAAAAAAAAAAACTTCACTCAAATTCAACACACTGCGTATCTTACAAAGAAAAAAGGAAAAAAATCAAACAGTGTCACTTTTGCGTTGCTTACCCTAATTTTACAAAAGGAAATTCAAAGGTACACTAGATTCGCAAATATATTACTGAAATTAAAGTGTGCCGGAAATAAAAACTTAAATATTTTATTTACATTAGAAAATATTGAAAAAAGAAAAATGGTTAATCGAACGGCCAGGATACACAGTTTCTATCACGGAATTGGAACCGTCCATGTGTACTAAACACTTGATCTAAGTCGTTCACTAAATCTTTATAAACTAAATTTAATCGCTCTCGTTAGGGTTTCACTGCCGCGAAAACAGAGCAGGGACTCACTCTTTTGCTGCGGCACTCGGTGGCTTTCATCTTCTTGGGGTGAGGTAGGATTCTGACACCCTTTTAGAATTTGAGTCACTCTGCAAATTCTTCACCATAATCAACGGAGAACGGAATACAAGTTCTCATCTTTTTGTTTTGTGTAAATTTTTTTTCGTTTGGGTAATGGCTGCTATGGAAATTTGATCGATGATTCTGTTTTGTTTTGTTTTGTTTTGTTCGGATAATGGGGAATTCGCTTTAAGAAAAGAGGGATCTTGTTTTTCTTTTTATTAGATTCAGAAACATGTTGCTCCTTTAGCATTATCTGGCAGTGATAATAATCGTTGGTTTCTCCGAGTTTGATTATCTGTAACCTCACAAAAGTGACATGAATCTCAGTCTTAATTGTTGTGTAACACTTAACTATTAGGTGTTGTAGCCTCTAGCATTGTTTTATTTACTTATAGGTTTATAGATAGAGTGCTTCTCGTCTTTGTGATACATTGTCACGATGGGAGAAATATACCATTGAACTTTCTGACCAATGTTCAAGTTTTAAAATCGGTAAATGACACCGATGAGAAAAAATGGAAGATTGTTGTTATCTTCACAATGCTGAGAGTATTTGGCTTATTCGTGCTGAATTTGTTCTGTAATCTGGGCAGTTTGTTGATGAAAATTGATGAGATGTGACTGGGATTAATATCTTGTTTCTTTATTATTTAGACCAGTGTGGTATCTGATACAGGTTTAATTAATCTATTAGTTGATGCTTAGGCTGTGCTTGTTGTCAGATGTTTACATCGTTAAACTTTCATTTTATAAATCGTAATCTACAGCATTTATCTAATTCCGATGTTTGTCTACAGTTGTCAAGATGTACACATCAAGGAAGAAAATCCACAAAGACAAGGATGCTGAGCCAACGGAATTTGAGGAATCAGTTGGACAGGTTTATTTTGGTTCTTTACACTGTTTTTGTTGCTATATACTGGAGCTGATAGTCAGTTTCACGTGCAATGATTAACTCTTTGTTAAAAAAATGTTGCTGCAGGCATTCTTTGATCTTGAAAATACTAACAATGAGCTGAAAAGTGATCTGAAAGATTTATACATAAATTCAGCTGTGTAAGAATTTGTTTTAATGGTTGTTTGTGGGAAGATAATGAGATTTTTGCTTGTCTCTTGACTATTATTTTTCATAATCTACAGCCAGATAGATGTTTCTGGGAACCGCAAGGCTGTGGTTATCCATGTCCCCTACAGATTAAGGAAAGGATTCAGGAAGATCCATGTCAGGCTTGTGAGAGAACTTGAGAAGAAATTTAGCGGGAAGGTAGGCAGAGTCTTGTTCCTTTGTTATACATATGGATTCAATAGATTGGAAATTATTCTTCTTATCCTTAACATGTGTTGTGTCTTTAACTTTCTCTTCTTTTCAATATCTCTTAATTCTCCATGATCTGTAGTTGCGTTTCTCTTTATATGCAACTGTTTTAGTGGCCTATAAAGCTTAAGTTCAGTAAGTTGCCGTGCAGTTACTGTGATGACATAATAAAATTAGCCATGAAAATCATCTATCTTCTGAGGCATCTGTAGTTTGCGTACTTTTTTAAAATGTGTGATATTTCATTTGTTATACGTTAATGACCCTTAATCTTGCATTGCAGGATGTAGTCCTGATTGCCACCCGTAGGATATTGAGGCCACCAAAGAAGGGTTCTGCTGTTCAGCGTCCTCGCAGCCGCACACTCACTGCTGTCCATGAGGCAATGCTGGAGGATATTGTATTGCCTGCTGAGATTGTTGGAAAGCGGGTTAGGTATAGAATTGATGGTTCCAAGATCATGAAGGTAAAGTCTGTACCAAAAGAACTTCCAAAGGAGAGAAATCATATCTATAGTTAACCATGCTACTGTGAGCATATAATATCAGAAAATAAATGCTTATGCTTAAATTGTTCTCGTGTGCATAGGTGTTTTTGGACCCTAAGGAGAGAAACAACACTGAATACAAGTTGGAGACTTTTGCTGCAGTATACAGGAAGTTTTCAGGCAAAGATGTTGTCTTTGAATATCCTACAACCGAGGCTTAAGTTCTATTTATAGGCTTTGAATTTGTTTCTGAATTGCATTGCATATGGTGGATGCTGGTTTTGTTGAGTTGGTTTTATTTCCAAATTTCCTTTAGGGATTTTAGAAAATACTGTTTCCTGGTTTATCAATGTAGAATTTTATATCTTTTCTTATAACATCCAAATGATTCCCTTATTTCTAAGATTTTGTCAACCGGTGTTTGGTCCTGGAACAGAGGTGAATCTGTTTTTGCTTTGCTTGAAGGTTACTGATGGTTTATTTGGATATATTTCTTTACAAATGCATATTGAGGAGAATAAGCAAGAAAAACAGTTTAATTTATTCTATTTTCATTCATAAATTAAAAATAAGCTTTATATAATTTAGTTTTAACTTGTGAATTTTATTTGTTCATTATAATGTAATTATGTTAGTGTAAGGATGAGAATGTGGCGAATGCCGATTAGATTATATAACTTTTCAAAATAAATTGTTTCATTTCTGTTGACTAGCGGGGTATGATTGTACGATTTTAAATATTAGTTGAATATATTTTGAAAGAAAATAAAAATCATATTATCAAGTTATATTAATTAGATAGTTTTTTTTTTAATAAAAAATGAAATTAAGGAAGATTTAGTATAAAAGAGACACATTTTCCGTGATTCTAATGGACTGTTACTAGCAAGATTTTGAGTAAGCGTAGCAAATTTTATTCCACATTTTCATTTATGGATTACCTAACCAGTAAGAAAAGTAACAATATTTGGGGGAAAAAAAAGGGTTTTTCATTTGATAATTAAACTAAAACCAAAAATGTTTTCCAATAGGAGAATCATATCATAAAACAATTACATCCTAAATTAGTTATATGCCCTTAACCTTTCCATAACAACGCTTGTCATCAAATTATTCTCTAGCCAGATAAAAACTCAGTGTACGAGTATCCCACATGCAGCAAAGCAAAAGACCTCAATCCTCGTATATCATTAGATACACCAAACTATTTTTCTTTTCTTTACACCAAGCATATCTCCGAATAAATAGTTCTAATCTTTTGGATACGTAAAAATTATTGAAGTGAAATTTATCCTTTCAAATAAAATATGGGCAAGAATCAAACCCATTTATCTATCAACTATGCTGAATTTTGTCATCAAACCATTTCTCTATTAAGATAACTACAGTAATACAAAAAAAAATACCCTTCAATAAATAGAGCTTCTATTGAACCCTATACAATATGGATGGAGGTCATCTGCCTTCATCAAAAGAAGAGGTGGATATAGAATTTCTAGAATAATCCTCTACAAAACTACCACTACCACCTGAGGCCCTGGTAGTATTACTAGGATTGGTATTGGTCAAAGCAGAAGATGTAGTTGTAGTCCAATGCCCTGCACGACCTTGAATTCCTGGTTTACCTGGTCTTGGCAAAGTGAAGGAATCACTTGAGAGCATGAGATGAACAGCATTCATGTCAGGTCTTTCAATTATGCTTGCTTGGCAACACAACAAACCTAGCTGAATGCACATAGCTGCCTCATCACCATTGTATTTACCAAGGGCTGGATCAATCAATTCCATTATCCTCCCTCCTTGATAAAGCGACCATGCCTACAAAATTCAATGAAGAAAATGAACAAGTGAGAATGAAACGGTCACATTATTTTTCTCAATGATTGGTTTAAGCTTATGGTTTGAAATTTATGACCACATAAGTCAAACAACAGGGACTAAAATATACATGTCATGGTTCCATAAAATGCATGTTCTGTTGTCCAGTTTCATATGTTACATTTCACCACAAAAAGTTTCATGTTAGATGCTCTATGATGCCATTTCATCACCAAAAAACTTACATAGCTCAAGAGATCTGCTTTTTCTGGACCAAGTCGCATATCTTGGTTTTTTCTCCCACTAACTATTTCCAACAACAGCACTCCGTAACTGAAAACATCAGTCTTCACTGACAGATATCCTCGTAATGCATATTCAGGAGCCATGTAACCACTGCATTCATCAAATATAAAGTGTTAGGATACCAACACCTGAATAACAAAAACCAAGAAGGGAAGAGTCTACTCACTGTGTACCGGAAATCTTAAATGTCTGCACGTGAGTGTCCTCCCCAGGAAACAGCCTTGCCAAACCAAAGTCTGAAATTTTCGGAATTAACTTGTCATCCAACAAAATGTTACTAGCTTTGATGTCCCTATGTATGATCCTTTCTGGGGCCTCTTCATGTAGGTAGAGAAGTCCTCTTGCCACGCCAGTAACTATTCTGAATCGTTTTGCCCAGTCCAATGATGAAGACTTCCTCTTATCTGAAAAAATATTATGTCTTACAACTTTTGTCAGTCATTTTCCACAAAACAACCACAAAACATAAGTAAATAAATAGATGAAGAAACATCTTTTCTCAATACCAAACAGAAAGTGATCAAGGCTTTTGTTAGGTAGATACTCATAGACAAGCATCTTTTCAGGCCCTTCTGCACAACAACCAAGTAATGTAACCAAGTTCTTGTGCTGAATTCTGAGTAATAGCTTGACTTCATTGGTGAATTCTCTAACTCCTTGTCTAGATTCCAACGACAGCTTCTTAACTGCCACTTCTTGACCATTTGGCATCATTCCCTGCACAAAGCATGCATAATATAATTAATTACATAAACCGTCCTTCTCAAAAAGATTGGAAAAAGGGTATAGTTAGAAATTGAGTTGAAATAATACCGATTAATTTGCTTCCTACATAAGTAAAAATCGCCGTTTTAGAGTATAAATTTATCAGACGACCAGAGTCATTTTAGCCCTGAAATTTCAACAACCAGGACTACTGTTTCATGACTGATCTTTGGTCATCCAGTGACTAAAATCTAAAAGGACACTTTTACAATAATTCATAATTTTTAAGAATTTAACTATAATTAGAATGCAATCAAACTGAATTTTTTTTTATAATCATAAATTACTATGATAAAATTATTGCCTTGTACATATTTTTATTCTTGAGATTTTACAAATTAGTTACTATTTTAGTTCCTTGGTTAATAGAGATCTTCTTCCATAGTTAATAGAGATTTTAATACTTTAAGATTACAATTACATCAATTTAATTTTTAAAATTTTTAATTTTTATATAGGTTGGAATTTGTTGATCAGCCATTGGCTTGTGATTGAGCCACCAAAATAGTAATTTGAGACTTGGAATCAGGGAACTAATATCACAAATCTACTATACCAGAAAATGTAATTGTTATTAAAATGGCAAGAACCTATGACTAAATGTGCAAATTTTTATTTTGGTAATTGGGTTTGAAATTTGAAGAGGAGAAAGGGTATGGTACCTTGAAGACAGGACCAAAGCCTCCATGACCTAGCTGGTTGAGGCTGCTGAAGAAGTTGGTAGCGAGTTGCAGAGTGTGGAGGTCGAAGATCAGGTCCAATGAGTCCCCCGGCCCACTGGGGTCATCGTGGTGGTTGCCGCCGCCGCCGTCGGAGGTTGCGCCGCCCTTCCCCAAACAGGGGCACAACCTAGAGAAAAAGGTCATGAGGACAACGTTGTTAAGCGATATTTCGGAGTTGACTATGTTGGCCGGTCATGAGTCCTCTCTATCCAATGCTTCATGTTTCCTTCTGCAACCCCTCTCATAATTATATTATTTATATAACAAAAAATGTGTAAAACTCGATTTTGGGTTGATCAAAGGCTAATAAAAAAGTCATTGAAATAGAATATGATTTTAGTTTCAAAATTCTTGTATTTACATTAAGTGAAATTGTAAATGGAAAATATGAGTTCTTTAAGAAAAGAAAAAAAAAAATACTACTTTAGTGAAAAATTAAGTAACATTAATTTTGTATCGAAGTTGAAGTTGTGGTTCATGTACATAACTTTCTTTTCTATCCAAAAGAATTCAAAAGAAAGAACTTTCTTTCTCATTTACAACTTCACCTAATTAGTAAGTGATTAAACAAATTAAAGTCATGCTAATATAAATAATAATTTTGCAGTCAAAACCATTCAACCATTATAGATCCACAATTTGTGATACACAACTTCCTCTATATAAAATTGTGCATGCTAAATACAGCTTATTATTTGCTCTAATTTTTTTTTTTGAAACATGTCAATTCTAGTAATTTAAAAATGAAATTGCACCGGAATAATTTAAAAGCCAAGAAAGATATGTACAATTTTTTCTTCTTCCAGTAATATCATGAGTATTCGAGGAGAAATTACTTAAGAATAATCTTTAACTTGAGGATTCATCTAAAATTTTTCGTGTATTATGTGGGAGAATATTACTATCAGAATATATAAATTGGTAAATATGTAATAAAATACATAATTTTTTTAGAAAATGATATGATTTTATCATATTTCTTAAAAAAGACAGTTTGATAAATAACATGATTTTAAAATATGTGAATATAGAAAAAAATAAATATAATTTGAGAAAACTTTAAAAATTTCTTATAGGAAAGATCAAATCAAATGAATTTATTGACTTTGATGACCATAGAAGCTTCAACTTCTAACATGATGGATTGTTAATGCATGGGTAACATAACTAATGGATGAAATAATGTTATTGGGCTATTTCAACCCTATATTTCTTAAAAGAAGTGGAATTTAGAAATAAAATTAAATGATAGAACACACTTATTTGGAACCAAACCAATAAAAACAAAGAAAATAAGAACTTCTCAGAGTCAACTATCTTTTTCTATGTTCAAGAAGTGGCTCAGTTTTGAAATTGAGAGTAAGAAATAAAATTGGGATGATGACACATAAAAAAATAATATATATATATATATATATATATATATATATATATATATATATATATTTACTGTCTCAGTCATTTTTTAATATTAATTGTTTTTATGAATAACAATTTAGGGAGTCACATTCATAATGAATTTTACATATAATTTTTCCTATGTTTAAAATCGAAGACAGTTAAAAGTGGACTATTGTTAATTACTATTCCCTCATTAATGAAAGGGAGAGATTACTTGTTTGAATTAATATGAACTTGCTAATTTGACATAAAGTGAAAGAAGAATTCCATTGAATTTAACCTTGACTTGTCTTCTAAAATGAAGATAAAGATAAGGAAATTAGGTTTATTAATTGCAAATACCACAAGATTTGAGTTAATACAATGTTGAATTACAGTTATAAGATAGTAGTTTTGAATAATTTGTTATTATTAATAGAGTTTATTAGTAACTAGTTAAGAGTCCGCTTCTTAATACACTTTTTATTAACTGGAATTTAAAAAAATATCACAATGAAAATATTTTAAAATATTTATAAAAAATACACAAATATTCAAAATACAGTTTTTCTGTTTAAAATCATATATTTGAAGCACAATTTTGTAATTTTTAAATATGAAATAAATATCATATTTAAAACATGTTTTAGTATTTTTTTAACTTTAATCTGTGCTTATAAAATTGATTTAATATGTTGTTTTTAAAAGGAAAAGTCATATTTTTTTTATATTTTTTTTCAAAAAGTTATGAAGCATTAAAAATATAAAACTTATGCTTTGACTTTGGATTTAAAACTGAAGTTGTGCTTTAAACACTACTTCAATAAAAAAAATCTTATTTCACAGGAGGACTTTCCCTTTCAAAACTATGTTTCCTTAACCAACTTATCCATATTTTTAATTATCTATTTTTAAAAGTCCATCCACTATAATAAATTTTCAAAAGAAATTATTCCTTTTTCACAAACTTCTCACCTTAGGGTCATCTCCACTCAGGTTAACAATATTAAATTAAATTAATATTTTACCCGTTATATATATATATACACACGATTATTTTAATTATATGTTTTGAAGGGTTGTTGTCTTCTTATATAGGCTAAGTTTAGTTTTTAAGTTATTCAATCATTTTATAAATATAATTGTCATAAAATTTGTTATGTTAGAAATATAATTACAAATTAATTTTGTGTTTTGGAAGATAATGAGAATGTGAATTTTATTATTTATAAGGTGATGTCGGATATTAATTGATATTTATACTGTTTGCACTGTTTATTTTTTTTAATGGTATACGAATATTTATATATTATTTTCATTTCAATTTATATTTGATATATTTTTTGACATGTTTTATAGTTGCGTATTTAACTATGACAAATTTCATATCATTTATATTAATTTTGTGTAACTTGAAAATTAACGTATAATATCGTTAAAATTTTATGAAATAAAAGAACAGGAATTAAAATTTTCCATTTAATTGAAAAAATGAAATTTATAATATATCAATAAAATTCAATTTCAATTATACGTATATCATAAATATGGATCAAAGTTACTTTAATCTTACATATATAAGTGATGAAAATAATGGAGGAAGAAGTGGAAGAATTTACTTATCTTCAATAATTTATCACTCAAAATTAGTTTTAAGTTTAAAATAATTAAACAATTATTTCACTAATCCTATCTTAAATATTTAATTGACAGTTCACCAAATATGGAAAATGTTTATATGGTGCAACATTTAAAAATTCGAAAAGGAGGAGAAAATAAGGAACTGCCAAACAGACCCTGAAGCAACCCACGTTTTCCATATTCACCCTCACAACAAACTCCAAATTACAATTCTCGCATTCATTCACCTCATAGCTTCAACCCGATCTAATTTCTACGCCGCCGATGATTGATCACCGTTAGTTTTGTCATCCTCGCTTTGTGCAGTGTCGGTCGGTGTCGTCGTTGAGTTTATAGGAAGAAAACGACGACGGTGAAACGCTGCGTTGCGTGAAACGATAAGAGGAATCGATGAGGTCCTCTTCTTCGGACAGGATCAACATCGCTGCCAGTGCTCAGAAACTCGATGTCGATAACCGAATCGCTCTCCGGTTCTACTACCGCATCGCCGATAACATCCTCCGACAGGTTCTTTTCTTCGTCTTCCTGCTATTTCAATGTCGCGTCCGGAAATTGGGACGAAAAACCCTAGGTGTAGATAGACAGCGTCTAGTTTAGAGCTTGTTTTTTGTTTTCTAAGAAATATATAACATTTTTTTTCGTAAATATGTGCTTTCGTTTCAATTCATAGATTTTGTTGTTCGCTGATCGGAAAGAGAGGATAATAGGTTTACTGAAAAGTGCAATTTATGTTACTGAATGTGATGTTTTGTCGGATAGAGGTGGTGATTTTTATAGTAAATAAAAAAGAGAAGCACTTTTGTTCGTTTGGGATTTTGTGTAGAAGTTGTAATATTTTAGAAGTTCCTATGAAAGAGATTAAATGCATCAGAATAATGACAGGGATTAAAAGGGATTAAAAGGGGGGTATTTTTAGTCGTCTCCTACTCGTGAGAGTATCATTTATATGTACACCATAGAACATGGGTTTATTCCCTTGATTCGTATTAACGATAATTTGACTCTACTAATTGCACATAAAGCTGGCAAAATTACTATATTCTAGACTGTACCAGTTTTGTATGGACAATAATTGAACTTCACTAGGACTTGCACAAAAAACTTTAGATTCTACAAAATATTTCAAATTCTTTTAAGATAGTTCATTGTCTAATCATGAAATGCATTGTTTCATTTGAATGTGTAATGTGGGAATATTAGGTTTGTTCATCAAATTTCGTTAGAATTTAGTGCTACGGGATAGTAAATGCGATAATGGTAGAGTGATATGAAAAGTGACGTGCATGAATGCAACTGTCTGGTTTTAACTTTACCTCTTCCTTGCACTATTGTTGCCGGTGATTAATTTTTTCTGTCTCAGCATATTCTGTGCTTTTACTGGTAGTTGTTTGTGCTAATATATTTTTTTCCATCCTGGAATTTGCGGTCATACTTTATTTTTTATTTATTTGTGTGTTCATGATGTGTTCTTGACTGTTTAGTTGCACTGCATTACCTGCAAGCTCAAACTATGGTTTTAACTTTGCAGGCTGATATCTTCCGCGCTGAGAAGAATATTATTGACCTATATGTCATGCTTTTAAGATTTTCTAGGTAAAGCATTTATATCAAATATTTGGTATGTAGTATTTCTTCCGTTAGTTGAACTGTTTAAAATATCTGGACTTTATTGTATTTGTTACTTTGTCATTGAATTGCGTTGAGGGGTCCTTCCTTTTGTTTTGTTTGGTTTTAGTTTGGTGTCAGAGACAATACCACGTCATCGAGATTATAGATCAGCTTCACAAAGGCAGAAAGAATCATTGAAAAAGGTTAATTGTTGATACTCTTGTCCAAATGAAATTTGTTGCTATAAAATCCTGAGTTTAATCTGATTTCAATTTTTTGCCATAGAAATTGTTAATTTCTTTGAATGAACTGGAGAAATTGAAACCAGTGGTCCAACAGAAGATCAATGAGCTTAACAACAATCTCTCATACCAGCAAAATAGGCATGGAAATTTTAATTCAAACAATTCACTGGATTTTTCTCCCATGAAAAAGCAAACATCAGCTAGTTATGGCCAAATAAAGGTAAAATTTGTTGCATGAGAATTCACTCATTCGAAGGTTTGTCATTGATTAGTTATAATGTTTCCCTAAAATAGAATCTTTTATGTTTTTTCTGCCCCTTCTGAAAAGAAGTTTAGCATCCATACATTATTGTATATTTGACCAGGCAGCCAGACCTACTATTACTGGGGAGCCTCTTTACCAAGGATCTAGGACCCAACAATTCTCTTATGTCAGGCCTGTGGAAGAGCATGTACGAAGACTGTAAGTATTGGAGTAAAAATTAATATATAATTGACTTCTTAGTGGTGGTGGTAATACTGTGACAGGTATTGCATATACATGTCAGCTTCTTTTTTGACAGGAATAAAGTAATGTGAAGGGAAGCCTTCCTTCATGTTTTGGTTGCTTTCTAGTATTATGAGAAAAACTTGTTTGAAAGTCAAGTGCTAGATGGTCTTCTTTGTTCAATGTCTGTAGTTGGACTATCTATTTATCTAAATTTTTATTATGCAAGTAATTTAGGCTTACTTGTTTCTTTTACATTACTTTGTTACTTTTTAATGTAAAATTTGACCCAGTTAAATGAGCAGGGATTAAACAGTTATAACATTCCTTTTCCTGGCTTATAACCAGCTGCTGGTTGAAAGACAATTTATCTTTGTTGCAAACTGAGAAGAGTATTTGGGTTGTATTACAGATACATTACGAAATTTTAAGATGTTGCTGGATATGATTTCCTGTTTCTGAATTTCATTGAAAACCTTGAAAGAAGTTATGTTAGTCCAAAACTTTAAAAAGTTAAGAAAGAGAATTTAAAATATGTAAATAAATTAAAAAAGATCATATACCAGATGATTGTGTAAATGTTAATAATAAGGAAATGGAAGTACATTTATATCTTCAAGAACTAGCAACCGGATACGGCAAGGTTTGATGGTAGTTTTGGTTTAGAAAAAAGCTTTATTATGTTTGATCTAGTAGCACTGCTTGAAATAAAAGTTTTAGTCTATGTTGCCTTTTTAAATTAGTTCACAGATTACTTATCCTGCTTTTTATTTTTTTGGAAAATAAGAGGTCCCCTACATTTTTGCTGACCTTTTGTAGATCAATAACTCTTCCACTTCCAACGAAGGAAACTCTCTCTAGACATTCTATCCTTGGTCCCAATGGGTTAAAGGGGCAGTGGAGACCTCCTTCCACTGGTAAAGGGGTATGTTGTTTTGGATCTCTATGTTTTAATTCTATTCTATTTGATGATTATCCTGACTTTTCTGTCTGGATGTGGATGTAGATCAGGTATCCAAGCAACATTGATCTGTCACCTGTTGAATTACCAAGGTTATTTCTTATTTAATGTTTCTATAGTGTTTTTCTTTATTGTTGGCTTTCCAAGTTATTATAAGAAAAAAGTTATTTGTATGTCAATGGTAACCTTTTTTAAAATGATGGAACTATATTTGAAGTCGTTTTTTTTAAATGGATTCGTTGGTTCGTAGAGTTCAATATTTTAAAAACCAAGATTGTTGTCCATGATGCTTCTGGAACTGGTTTATCTATTTATATTTATAGTATTTATGTGATTATGTCCTTCCTACTTTTCGAACATACAGCCTACAACATTCCTCGGAACATGAATCTGTGAGTAAGAAAGATAATAGCATTGCAGAAAACTATAAGTCAGATTTAGATTCACTTCTTACCCAAAGTGAGGACTGCCAGCCCCAGCCCCAGCCTCAACTTCAGCATGATCAGGAACCTCCTTCTCTTATTTCTTTTGAAACAACAGAAACCACTCCTGAAATAGAGGTTATCAGGCAGCCTACTCCTCCACCTGTACTTGCTGAGGTACAAGATTTGGTCCCTGCAGTGTCACCTTGTATTCATGAGGCAGGATGCAAGGCAGAGATTTCATCAACGGATAGTTGTGTTCAGGCGGAGGCTCCTCTGCAACTGCACATTGTGAGTCAATAACATTTTCTTATCTATTTTCTGTGTATTAATTTTAGGTTGGTGTTTCTTGGGGGAGGCATAGTTATGTTTGTGTTGAGTATTTAGTTTCTTCAAGTATACGTACAATTTCTAAATTATTTATCATTGAATGAAGTTTGATGTCATTTCCACTTTCTAATAATTGTTTCTATTTCAGTCAACTTCTTTGATGGAGAGTTTTATGAGGCTTGCCAAGTCAAATACAAAAAGGAATTTAGAGACTTGTGGTGTCCTTGCCGGTTTGCTTGTAAGTGCTGCTCATTTTTTTTTTCGTTTGTCTTAACCTAAAGCTACATGCAGAGATAGATCCAAGAGGGTCTTGGAATCCCAGAATTGAATTCTGGATTAACTGACTCAGAAACAGTATTTAACTGATTGCTCTAATCCTTGCAACCATATGTGTGTATATATATGACTATATATTGTATGGTTATGTTCTTGTGCAAATACAATAACACTTTTCGTTTTACTTGTCTATTCATTATGGATCAAGCTGACATATGCATGGTATTTATATTTACTAGTTTGTAAAATTTTCCAAAGTGTAGTTGCGCTCTAATGGCTTAGTCTCTCTAGCCTTCAATATTTTATTTTATGCTCAACTATAGGATATTGATTGGAATTTTGTAAAACACCTTATCTGCAGAAAAACAGAAAATCTTATATTACTGCCCTTATAATCCCAAAGCAAGAGTCAACATCAGATTCTGTAAGATTTTCTTTGACCATAAATATTTTGGGGAATATGCATTACTATTATTCTGTAAACATTACATTTATCTTTGTTCTTCCTGAGCAGTGTCAGACTACAAATGAAGAGGAAATATTTGAAGCCCAGGATAAACGATCTCTTTTTCCCCTTGGGTGGATCCATGTGAGTTTCTAACTGTGTTTGGTAGAAACTAGTTCAGGTTGTGGATGATTGTTTGTCATTTTGTAAGCGCATTTTCATCAGGTGTATTGAAGAAATACAATGCTTATCCGCATTTCTTATATTTTTACTTTATTATTCTTCTATTGTTGTAACACTGAATTATATTATTCTGAATTGCCAGACACATCCTACACAATCTTGTTTCATGTCGTCAATTGATCTGCACACCCACTACTCCTATCAGGTGAGTTCATCTTTAATTAATCTCCATAGACATTCCTTGCTTTGTCTTTGGATTTCTACTTGCTGTGCTTGTTTTTAATTTCATTAACCGATCATATTTAAAATTCATGTAGAGAAGTTAAAATATATATGCAAAATGTTACTTCTAATCAATCTCGTACATATGACAATGTTTCTTTCTTCTACTGTTTCTGTCAAAAATGGGGTCATCCTGTCAAACGCGCATCCTGCATTTATTTATACTTTTATTCACTTGTGTAAATTCTTGTTTCTTTAGATTATGCTACCAGAGTCTGTCGCAATAGTCATGGCGCCAAAAGATAGTACAAGGTAAGATCACATCTCAGACGTGTTTTGATGAATTGGATGATAGAAAAAAACATCTCAGTAACAGAATTGATGCTTTGGTCAAATTCTAAAAATGATCGCAAGTTTGCTATTTAGAAGCGTGACCTTATAAATTTAGGAACCCAAAGACATAATAGAACCTGGAAAGGAGGCAAAGGCATTTTTTTGAATAATGTAACATGTGGAAATATTAATCAGAACTCGAATTCTATGATCGTTCCTAAAAATAATTAATAATCCATGTTTCAAAACAGAGTAAAATATTTGCCAAGAAAAAAGTGCTTGAAAAGAATATAGTTGCTTCCCTCTTCTTTGGCACATTCCTACATCAGCATATTCACCACCCCTTTACCCCACAAAACTGGAGATAAATTATCATATTTTCGCAAGTTATCGAATTTCGGGCATTGTTTCACCATTATTTGAATTTTTTGGTCTCTGAATATGAATGTGTTATTAGCTGTCATTAAGATATTTTCCCTACATGTTTTAATACTTTTTTCAATTTGAATGCACAGAAATCATGGCATTTTTCGGTTGACCAGCCCTGGTGGAATGTCTGTGATTAAACAATGTGATCAGCGTGGCTTTCATCCACACAGTCCGCCTCCAGACGGTGGTCCTATTTACAAGACATGTACAGATGTATACATGAACCCTGATTTAAAATTCGATGTCATTGATCTTCGATGAGAGTTATTTATGCCATCATTGTTTATACACCAGGCTTTCCCCTTTATACATATAGGTTTTATTTTTACCATTAATTCAGCTGTGGCCATAAGGAATGTCCCGGCCGGGTTTGTAAAAAGAAATCTTTTTCGTTTTTGGGCAACACCTTTCTAAGTTTGCATTGCTTTGCTGCATGCATGGTCATTTATATTCATATCAAACATGTGAAGATGATCCTACCACTGGTTACTGCTCCCTATTATGTTAAAATGCACATACAGATTTGTATCAGTTATCATAGGAACTGTTATTTATCGCATTATGAATTCTTCATTAGTTCCTTCACTTTTGAAACGTCCTGTCATAACCATTATAAAGTAACCTAAGAATTGTGACGGCTTCCGCTTGATGCAATGATAAAAGGAAATTATGCCAATTTGTCTCTCATTTGTATTTTTCAGTTTAATGATACCTTCTATTCGCCCACTCCCCCCTCACTTTTCAACTTCACACAGTTTAATGATCTCAAATAAAAGTTTAAATCTTTAAAAGCTTTATTTTTTTGCTTGTTCTACTGTAGCAAGAACAGTTGATTATTATTTGTAGCTAAATTATCTTGTTCCTCATTATTTAAATGTGGTTCGTGTCCTATATTCTCAGCTGTAGACTTTAGATTTTCTATTTCAGCATTACTCAGAAACATACATAAATTTTGGGACGTTTTTGAAAAGTATCAAGAACATCTTTGCGATTCAATATTATTTTCAATTTGTTTAATTATTTATTGTTTCGGATTACTAGAAAGTTTACAAAAAAAAAAAAAAACAAATTTACCTTTCTATTTTTTCTACTTTAATTCACAAAAACAATTTCATTTTATTTTTATCGTTTTCACCGTTATCCCTCCCACTAAACCAGCCATTAGGATTAATAAAGAGAGTATGTAACTGAGTTAACCGATTGTTATTTGAAGCAGAAAGAAATAACAGCCAATTTTTATTTTTTAAGATTATTTGGCTAATTGGATGGGATGTTTATTTTGATTTTGTATACTACTACACACTAACGAATATTAAGGGATATTAGATTGGAATTATTATTTTTGAATGATTCACTTTTATTTATTTTATTTTCTGAATATAAAGAAATATGTTTTAATTTTTTTGATGGGAAATAAGATAGTTAATTCATGGATAAAAATTAAGTACTACGTCTAAAGGAATATTTATAAATTTCAGTTTTTATGAGAATATCTGTGGTCCTTTTTTGTTACGGAAATGCAGGGTTCGCTTAAACTCGCAATCTGATGAAAATTCGATAAATTTGTCAGAAAAATATTAAGATGGGTTAATACAGATTATCGCTTATACCAGGTTAACATTCCACGTCCGTACAGTTTGTAGCAGTCAGATTCGGATTCAAATCTTTATATTCATTCCCTCCGATCCGACCCTATTTGTTTTCTTAAAACTATATTTCTTGTTTTTCTTAAATTTTAATTATGCTTTCTTTAAAAAATATAATTTCTAATTACAAGTTTTTGAGCTAAAAATTTAAATGGACGTAAAATATTTTTTCTTAAATTGTTTAAAAATCACAACAAAAAGGATAAAAAGTAATACTGTAGTAAATTTCCAATTATAAAGCAAGACTTGTAGTATATTGTACTATTATTTTCCAATCAGATTCCGAGTTTCATCTTACTAATTTACCATTTAATACATGAATTACATATTTATTTAGAAAGCCAGACTAACTTTACCTATAACAAGGTCTGTAACTTTTATCTTCATGGTCCTTTTGCCGATGCACAGTATGAATTCACCCAAACAATTGAGTATTGAATTCGTCTTTGCCACTTTCAACAAAAAGAGAGACATTAATCTAACATGGGAGAAGGAAATTATAGTAACAACGGGAAAAGAAGAATCAAACAGTATAAAGATTTCAAGAATGAGTGAAATTATTAAAGCAATGTAATATTTATATATATTATTACAAATACACAAAATTTGACTCTATAAAATAATTTAATGACATTTCTATATTTTTAACAAGACTCTTTAAAGTTGTAAAAAGTCTTGCACCATCAAATTTTGACACTCTTTAAAAAAAAGGTCTGGTGCCCATTAATATAATTTTTATTGTTAAATATTTAAAAAAAAAAACTCATAAAAGATTTAAATCTATACCTGAATTTTGTTTAAAAAATTTGGAACTTCACAGTAAAAATGTAACCAAATATCTTTAACTCATAACCGGCGAGGAAAACAACTTACACTTTAGGTTTTGCATATATTTTATTTTTCTTGAAATCGCAAAATTTCCTTTTTTGGTCATTTTTTTTTTCTTGGGCTAGCATTGTCTAAATACCAAAGATTCATCACATAAAAATTGGTCGGCTAATTTGAACGAATTCTCATTTTTCTAAAATTGTATAATTTTTTCTATCTATAAAACTCAATTTTAATAATTAAAGGATCCAAATTCATCTCTAAATTTATTTCACCCACTTGGTGATTGAATATGAAAAAAAAAAATCCAATTATTTGAGTGGAGCATGAATAGTTTGGATTTTGGAGATTTTCAATTTTCTGTGACTAATGATTATCATGGAATTGACGAAACAGTGTCCTGAATACTTGTTTTTTTCTCCCAATGAGAAGCTATTTTCTTCACACATGACAAGGCATGATAACGTGCAACACCAGCAGCAGCACCTAGATAAACGAATTATTATTCTACCCGAATGATCTATTTGCCATGCCCATGTTCCATTTTCTTGTGTTTGTGATTTTGGGTCCAATAAAGCAATAACAGCCAAGTCTGAATATGGTTTCATCAACCATGATGAGAATAGGTCTGAGTCTGAGTCTAAAGTGCATGGCATTTTTAGTTCATATTATACTTTTGGTTACATCCATTCCATCTTTTCTTGCACCAAACAACTGTTTCTGGTGATGCCAGTTCTTGATCCAGAGATGCTTTGGGGGTCCTTCAAATAGTGGTTAGGGTAGGGTCCCATGTTGTGGCTAGTATTCAGCATTCCAAATAAGGGTTCAAGGACTATTTTGTCATCATGGTTATGAGCTTATTCATTTTTCCAATTTGGGAGATTGCTCACATGGCAAGTTGACAAAAATGGGATATTTGTCTTGGTGAAATCAAGAAAATAGTAGTTATGTGGTGGAGACTTGGGGTCCATCCTCATAGGTCACCCCCACAACCCATGCCATATAAGTATATGCCCATCAATGCCTCAAAAATCTATACTTTTTCACCTAAGAAATTTATCAACAAAAAAAAGTTAACTTAGATAAACTATAATACCTTTCAAGAACGTCTACAAAATGCAATTTTTATAAAAATCTATACTTTTTTACCTAAGAAGTTTATCCAACAAAAAAAAAAAGTTAACTTAATAAACTATAATACCATTCAATAACTTATACAAAATGCAACTTATGCTAAATAAATCAAGGAAAGAAACATTAAAAAGATCAAATAAGAATATGACAAGAGTTAGATCTACATAAAAAAATAAACTACACCTGTTTTAACTTAATACTTTAAGATATTAGGTTTACGGATTTTTTTTCAGTAAAAGTTTTTTCAAATAAATATGAATACCTCACTCACAAAACGATAGTTCTGATATCACTTGCTAGGTAAATCAAGAGAAGAAACACCACGCTTGCCTGAAACCATCAGTTCTGATACTACTTGCTGAGTAAATCAAGAGAAGAAACATCAAAGAGATCAAACAAAAATAAGATAAAAACTATATCTATACAAAAAAATAACACCATCTTAAATTCAAAACCTTAAAATATTATATTTGTAAGTTATCATAGATATTGTTCAATTTTTTTATTTATTTAATATGAAACTTAAATTTATACTAAAATACTTAACACCGTTACATTTTTAAGATACCATTTTGTTTGCATAATAATTCTACAGTCCAATGAAAACTACTATCCGTTTATGTGACATTTTGGGGACTTATAGTACATTTTGCCATTGATAGAAGTAAGGTATGGATCTTTTCCAAGCATCACATTAGTACTGTAAAGAGCCGGCCTTTTAATCTTTAGGCTAAAAACAATGGAAAAGTCTCTGTCATTCATTTATCAACCCAATTCACCCTGTAAAAGTGGATAGATAGCATGTCACATAAACTTACTCTTTAATGTTCATTATTTATTGTGGAGTCAGTTTTCAAACTACACTTCAATGTGACATTTTTTCAGAACATGGGAAGATTGTAGATGCATTTTAGCTTTTCTCCTATACCTATTAATTTAATTTTTATAGTTAGGTGGTATTAACACTTAGCATGGTAATAAGGTGCTATGGAGTTCATCATCATGTTAAATTTGTGAAGACAGTAAGAATGGTACCTAATGAAGAAAAAAGAAGAGTGGTTAAGTTTAACATTTTTTTAGCACTAACCTTCCTCACCTATTTGTTGAATATTTCAGATTTTGTTGGCAGATGGGAAGTTCTTTCATTGCATCTCTTTCCTAGTTATAGAAGATTTCAAAGATTTTGAACTAAGGAAAGTTTATTAATTAATTGATTGATTAATTAATTAATTAATTAATTGTATTTGTTTATTTCCTTGGAACTCTAACTTGATCATGTTTCAACAAATCCAGCAGATTCTTTACTTTTAGATTTAACAATAATAATTGTTGCCTTAAAATTGATGATAGGATGCAAGAGGATAAAAATTAGGATTGTGTTGTTGGGTTTTAGTTTCTCATTTTCTTACGTACTTATTACAATTAATTTTTCCTTTTTCTTTTTAATCACATCATTAATCGTATTTTTTCTGGTTTATTTTCTTTGATTTTTTTTTTACTTTGTCCTAATTTCTTACGTAATAAAATGATGTGTTTTTGCTGATAAAAAAAAATAAGAGATGTCGGTCAAACATTGTTGGATAGAAAAATATGAACCTAGTCTTCAATACCGATTTTCAGTAAAAAGATTAAAACACACTCGAAATAATTAAATATCACAAAAAGTTAACACGTTTCTTTTAACCACTGTATATATAGAAAAGGATCTACACACTCTTTTTGAATGAAGTTTTTTAAAACGCAAAGAATAAGAAACAAATACCAGAAAGAAAATGACAGATGTTATAAATGTGATGTGAAATAAAAGAATAGATCACATTATGAGATAAAATAATTTAGAAAAATAAGTGACTTAAAAGAAAGAACACATAACTTAAAAATAATTGATGAATATAATAAATTATGCATGTAAAATAAAAATAAAAACAAGAAAAATTGGTTTCAAATCATGACTATATTTATTTTGAGTACCTAATAATTTTTTAAATAGGGTATTCAATAATTTATAAAATTTTGACTTAAGTTCTTGAAAAAAAAATATTTATTTGTATTTCTCTCTACTTTATATTGATTGTTTTAAATAATTTATTAAATATTTTTAAACTTTTATTTGGTCTCCCAATTTATTTTGTATTATAAAATTGACAAGTTCTTTTATTTATGATATTTTGTTTTGTTAGTATAATATATATAATTCTTCAATATATCATATGACACGTGTTTTAACTTTTGACAAACATATAAATAATTGAGTTCAAAATAGATAAAGATAGAGATTTAAGCCCAATTTTTTAATTTTTTTTACCATACTTTAAAAAATATTTCTTAATATTTAAACTAATATATCACGACGTGCAACTTGTGCATACCGAAATTAAGTGATCATGGGTACTATGTAGAAGAAAAAAATGTTTTGTAATAATAATAATTATTATTATTATTATTATGATATTGTGTTTAGATAGGAATTCAAATACATTAATTGCTTTCATTTTAGTTTGTTAAATCTTTTAAATATTTTGTTTAGATAAAATAATTTAAATTTTAAATATTTTTATTTGAGTAAAGGATTTTAATTAGCACCAAATACAAAAGTCATCAGATACAGAAAAACATTTGGACAAACATCAAGTTAAAAAATTCTTAATAAATAATATTAATAAATATTTATCGATCCTAACCGACATCAATATATAAATAAATTAATTTAAAAAGTAAATTCTATCAAGATTAAAAAAATTCTAAATTATATTAATTGAAGAAATAACCTCGTTAGTATTGACAAAAAGTACTAATTAGTATATCAACAAAAAAATAATTATGTTAATATTTCTAAAACAATCATGTTTGACATTACTGAAAAACATTATTAATGTCGACAAATATAAAAGTCTACCTAACTTACTGAAAATAATATCTATATTGACAAATAATGACTTTGGTCATAATGATAGAAAAATATTCTAAACCAATTTTAACATGAAATAGATATACCTCCATATCATTAAAAAAAAATAATGCTGAGTTGATTACATTTCAATCTTGATCCAATTGGAGACACTATGATTAATATCGAGTTAATGATATTCCGACCAGGGCTGAATCAAAGTGAAGAACCATCAATTTCTGAAAGAAAAACATAAAAAAAATCAATTTTTCACTTCAACATTTAAAATAATTTAATTGCTCCAAAAAATTTAAAATTTCAATTTTAAAAAAATATCCAATAAAATATTTCAAATACTTTATAAAAATGAAATACCTTATAAAATAATTCCAAAACATGTAAATCTAAATGTTGGTTAGACTGTTATCTGAAAAACTTGGTTTAGAAGTTTCTAAGTGATTCAAGAATGACAAAAAGAACAGAACTGTGTGGAAACTACGAATCACCATACAGTATAGTAAAATCGTAACAGTATAATCTAACAAAAAAGTTTGCAGTCCAATCTGCCCAAATCATTTGATCATTTAATTCCTTCTTAATGTTGTCATATAACATGGTTATGAACAAAAGTGTACTTTTCTAATGATAATGTAGTTAAGAAATCATCCATGTATTTAAGAAACAAAATATGACAGAAAGATTAATATAATATTGATCTGAATATGTATTAGGCAGTACCTTTCTTTCTGATTGGTTTCTTATACCAGGGTTGTTTAAATTAGAGATGAGACAATGTCCCTCTATCTTATTATATAATATCTTATTATATAAAAGGCTTAATCAGTGGTTAGGATTAAAACCCTCAAAGTCTCTATCTTACATAGCAAGTCTTGTAGGTTGGCTGTTTTATAGACAATGACTCCAAACATTATTCCTTCAATTCTGCAGAATTACATTGTGATTGGAGTCACTTTCCTCTAATCAAGCATCATCTTTTCTCATTTTATAGAGTGAAACATCTTTACAATTCCAATTTGTCACAGATTTGTCTTGCTCCTTTGTTTCTACTCTCCAACAGTAATAGACAAAATCTTCTCTGATTTTCCAACTTACACACAATCTTTCCACTCCATGAAACTTGAATAAATGTTGAAGATTCTCCCTTTCTTTTTGTATCCCTCTATATCTGAAAGACTATCAAAAGGGTTCTTTCTGTTTCTTTGTCTTCTGAACTTCTGAATCAAAAGCAACATCTTTTTTTCAGCCCTTAAAGCCATATTGTTTTTCTGCTGCCAAGGAATCAGTAGTGATGTGTTCAGAAACAAGTCCACCCCGTCTCTCTTTCTCCCATGATCTCTCTGAGCTACAAGTTTTACCAATGAAACAAGATGTTTCTTGGAGAGACACATTGTTGCATGACTCAAATTCTGATTTTGAGTTCAGCACTAGCACCGCCAGCCTTGAGTTTGAGTCATCTTCAGCAGATGAACTTTTCTCTAATGGGGTGATCCTTCCAATTCAGATGCAAGACAAGACCACAGCTAGAAAACTCACTCACCATGTGGAACACCCTCACACAAAACTCCCTCCTCGTCCATGTGCCTCAAGTGTTGACAAAGTGAAGAAAGACACCATTAGAGAACTCCTAGATGTGACTCCTGATCATGAGAAGAAGCCTCATTCCAAGTCCTTTTGGGGATTCAATAGAAGCAAGAGTCTCAATCGTGACACAAAGAAGAGCTTGGTATGCTCTATACCTCTTTTGTCAAGAAGCAACTCAACAGGTTCAGTGCCAAATCCAAAAAGAGTGAGTTCAAACAAGCATCAATCAGCAGCTAAATCATCATCATCATGTTCATATTCTTCTGCCTTAAATATGTATCCTATGCAAAAATCTCCTTCAGGTAAGGGTTTTGGAGGGTATTATCCCAATGGCCTTAGGATTAATCCTGTCTTGAATGTACCAACTCCTTGTGTTTCAAAGGGAAGTGCAAATCTCTTCAGTTTGGGTTCATTTTTACGCGTTGGGAAGGTTAAGAAGAGCAAGAAGTGATTTGTTCATGTGCTATCATCATCATCATCATGTCATGAAATCATCCTGGTTTATTTTATTATCATAATCATTGTTTGCTGTGATCAGACAAAGAAATTCAGAATTAATAAAAGGCTAATTACTAAATCTCATGGTAATCAATGAAGTTGATTAAGCTATATGAAGATAAAGATTAATTATTAGTATGAGAAATTTACATAAGATTGTAACAGATCATGGATCTTTTGAATGCCATGGCCATGCAGATAAAGGGTCTCTTGCTTGGAGACATAACAATGGGAATCCATCTTTAGTGTTTTCTTCTGTGATTCCTCCCAATTCCTAAATATGGAACCTTTTTCCTTTGGTTGTTGATTCAGATAAGCACTGGTTTTTGTTTGAGTAATATTTCCTCATACATTTAACTAACATTTTGTCTCTAATTGCAAATGTATGACAACTAAGATGACAGTTTCATGGGAAAACAAACAAATCATTGATGAAACCTTGCGGAAAATTTGGTTTCTGAATTGGCTTTTTCCCTCAACTCACCTAATCATGGACCACCCTAACCATTTTGTTTATCTAACAAGACACATTTTGTCTCAGAGTTTATGTATTTCACATGCAAATACCCTTCATGTTTTATGTATTGGGAAGGTTTCATCAGTTTGTAGTGGTTGAACTTCGAATGAATTTGGTTTCCCATTAGAAAGATTAAAGTGAATTAAGTAATGATCAAGTTTCACAAATGCACTCTCATAATTCCTGGTGGTTCACACACTGCTTTAGAAATCATCTATATTTACTTTTACAAGTAAAGAAACTTCTATTCATTTACTTTTCTTTTTCCATAATGTGCGGGGTTTGGATTCCCAAAATAATTACCAACATCGATCAATTTGGACCTTTGTAATGAATTTTTTTGGTGGGTACATTTGTAAAGGAAATTGAAGTCAACGGATTGCGGCATTCATGATTAAATTAGGTAGTAATAAACATAGTGAATCATTAGGATAGTGGATATTAAATATATGTAGGGAATATATAATTTTAATTTGAGTTAGTTACTTTAGATATTATTGTTATGTTTGAAATTTTAGGATATTGTTAAGATAGAATAAAGATTTAATATTGTATTACCATTATTGTTGTTGTCATTGGGAGTTTTTACGTATAAAAAAAACATCCATGTCCTTTAAAGCCAGAATGAAAATTCAGTTTTAACTCTTTTTTTAAGGTTGGAGAAGATTAATGAAATTGTGAACGAGAGGAATGGCAACTTTCCATTCTTATAGTAATTTCAATTGGGTAGATGTTGACGTTAAGTTCGAAAATCGATAAGGATTGCTCATAGATATTAGGAAATTCACTTAAGAGTCAAAGTTAGATAGAAAAACATTGATTCCAAGACGATTGCTTCAAATTTGAAATTGGTTTTCTCTATCATCCTAAACTTTTTAAGCTTCATCTTAATTTAAAATCCGTAATTTCATTAGTTAATTTATTTTATCGTAGAAGATTTCCAACATAAATAATTAGTGATTGTGTGATAAAACATGTTTTATTTAGTACGCATGATATAGTATTAAACAAACTACATTATTCATTAATTACAGTGGCAACTTTAAAGTTATATGAAAAGTTATTTAATTGCTTGATCGCAAGATTTTCTGATAATAGTATATTGGCACTTCCCCACAGAGATGTATGGAATGAAAGAATCAAGAATGGTACACAAGAACTCTGACAAATGCCGTTTAAGCTACAACTATTTTTCATTCATTTCATTTATTTGTTCTGAAGTTGCATTTGGCTTCAATGGTCACAAACTTGTGTGCCAGGTTAAGTGAAAAGAAAGGGAAATTTAGCAACAGAAGTGGATTACTTTAGTAATATATTATAAATCTTTGACTTGGCATATTTCTTTCACTTTGCAGCAAGTTGCTGTTGCATGTAAGGAAATCTCTGTATTCCAAATTTTCTCTATGGATGAACAAAAACTTGATGTCTCCAACATTTGAGCAAAAACTGAAGATTTACTACAATAAACCAAAAGGACTTTTCACTATTTTAATGAGCAATCACGGATTATATAAACAATTGACAAGTTAAAAACTGTTTTATACATGATAACAAAATTCTTACAATCTAATGGTGCAATAGATTATCTTCAAAGAAGTGAAAACAAAGTTGGTTCATAAAATCTGCAAGCTACAACATTCAGACAAGTACAACTGATGGCAAAATTCCAAAAATTTTCATGATTATTGAGTTAAACCTTTCATTTACATAGATGATTTGGAATTTACCATTATTTATGTCACAACACATGGGAAGTCAGCGAGCAAAAATATTTGGGTCATCCATTCAGAATCAGAACCATGTTTAGCCATTCATTTCAGCCCCTGCACAACACAGCCATTAACCACTCATGAATTCCAGTTGAAGTCCAAATTGAAATTCACTTCTGCAGTTACATTACACTGATAGAGAAAAGAAAAAGTATCACCAAAATTTACCTCATTCAGGAACATCAGCCACTTTGTATGACTCTGCACTGACCTCAGCCAACCATGAGCCAGGAAAAAGTGTCTGCAATAAATTGAACCAGAAAAACAACATAAGTAACACAAAATCAAAACACTGAAACAAAATTAAAAAAAATCAACTAAAATACACTATCATCTAATCACAAACATTATAACTTGTGACTTCCTTAAAACACAGGTTTTCTCCATAATCATTTAATCACAGATTCATGACATCAAAGCATGTTAAGTCTTGGATCGAGGAGTGACATCAAAAGCAAGGCCATCTTCCTTGGTCTGCTTTTCTGACAAACATGTGTCCTGCCAAGGACCCCATTCTGGCTTGGACATAGTCACACATCCTTTGTGCATGCTACCTATCTTGCTGTGTGGGCCCGTGATTTGCAGTAACTGCCAACTGTTTTTAACAGTTTTTCCTTGACATTCAGTATATATAAAGCGTCCCACACCTTCTTGTTTGCATCTAAAATTCATTCTCACTCTTTTCTTGCTGTTTCTGATCAATTTTCAGCATTGTACATGAGGCATCCCATACCCAAAATCCTTCTTTTCAATTTCTTTCACTGACTTTCATAATAAATAGCTAAACACCTTAAAAGTCAGGTTTTTTATACTATTATCCATTCAAACGATCACCAAGTATGGTAAATTTGTTCTCTTTAAAATTACCTTAAAAGTCATGAACGATTTCTAATTGGTTTAACATAAAATGAAAATGCATGGCATGCCATTTAAGCTGAGAAAAACCGACAAACCATGAGAACCTTAAAACAAGATATCATTACATAGATCACACAATCAACCTCCAAATTGTTGCTAGTTAGTTACTTGAATCAACTCACATTCAATTGCCTCTGCACAATCCTGGGCCTCTTCCTGGGCCTTCTGGGGGGCCTAGTTCCAACCAAGGCCCAGAAATCCTGCTCCACCTCCTCCTTTGAGAGGGAAACAGAAAACTTAACTCCCTCATTCCCCGCCACCACCATCTTCTTCTTCTCCTTCACCGACGGCAAAGAGCACCCCATGTCGAAAAACCTTCGCTCCTCTTCGTTCTGCGGGGCCTTGCACGCAGCTCTTCTCGTCCTCAAATTCCAAGGCATCATGGCATTGTTGGCCACGCCACTAGCTTCTTCTCGGAGCCCCCCCAAGAAAACGGCGTCGCCGTCGTTCATTTTGCGCTTGTTGGTGACTCCAACGACGTCGTTCTGAGGCGCGTCGAATCTCGAGGATCGGCGATCGAGGTCGGCGTTGACGCAGCGAAGTAACCGTTGGGTGCCCCATTTCAAACAGGGCAACGAGAAGTTGTGCAGTGGCTTCGATCTTTCCGGTCCCGTGGCCATCGACGAAACGATGATCACACTGAAGAAAAAGCTGAACTTTTTGATTCCTCGTTGAGTTTTTCTTCTTGGTGTGTACCTCTGTGTCTGTGAAGTTTTATGGGTTCTTTTTTTTTTTTTCTGTGTGTGGTGTGTTTTAAGCTGTTTTTTTTTTGGCTTGAGGAGGGAATGAATGATGGGGTTGAATTTGAATTGAATTTGCAGAGAGACTGAAGGTTTGAATGATTTGAGAATTGAGAATTGAAGATAGAGAAGGAGTTGGTTTGTTTGTTGTGTTATGTATGAATTATTATGATTACGAATAAGAAAGGGTGAACGAATGACAGAGACAGACACGACACAGACACAAGAGAGAGAGGCTCAGACCAGATTAAGATTAACGTTGCCTAAACAAAATATTTTATTTCCAAATTCTATTTAACTCAACTTGCCATTTATTTCATCTCTAATATTTTTTTTATGCTCTTGGTAGAGACTGAATGTGTCAAGGGTGTGGATTAATAAATAGATGGAGTTTTTATTATAATTTATGAAGGTGTATCAATGATATTGAACTTGAACTTGTGTTTTTTATAAATATTTTATTAGTTTAATCAACATAAATTATTAGTATAAATGTTTTAATACTCAACTAATGAGAACATACTTTTTTGTGTCTTTTATGATGATTGAATATATATATATATATATATATATATATATATATATATATATATATATATATATATATATATATATATATATATATATGTATATAAATGATAATATAAAAAAATAAAAAAAATA
>Ga0099825_1001762_pt1 | contig 28054 bp, 17 predicted proteins | sample SiratroredBW_FD_76838 | JGI IMG/M metagenome (GOLD analysis project Ga0099825, IMG submission 76838) | Root nodule microbial communities of legume samples collected from California, USA - Siratro red BW | ecosystem: Host-associated > Plants > Roots > Nodule | place: USA: California | collected...
ATGCACATCATGCTAAGTTGAATCATACTTGCCTCAACCACATTCCTAAGTTATAGACCAAGCTTCAAATCTTCATGAATCTTCATGCATTTCACATATGATCATAGGTCTTGAACTTCTTCATACATGGTTGGCTTCATCAAATACAATTAGTTATCCACTGGTGCTAACAAAGTGTATACAATCCGTTTGAGATCCTCTACCTCTAGTCCTCACCATCATCCTGTTCATTTAACATTAGTGATGTTTCTTCACACCAAATCCAACCAACAAAATGCATAATAAGTTTAATATATTTCCAAAATTACTTTTCCAGAACATGTTTTCGAAATTAGTTTTCCAAAACATGTTTTCAAAAAATGCTTTTCAGAAATTTATTTTGAAAGATGTTTTCTGAAATCATGTTTTGGAAACATAATCTAAAAACAATTTTCTAAAAATCTTCCAGAATCCGCTTTTTGGAAGCAAAGAAAAAAAAATCGACGACGGCAGATAAAGCTTGTGTGATTCCACACCAACACCACACCCAAAACCCACCACAAACCACCGAAAATGCTCCCAAAAACCCCCCACAGCACACCCCTATACTCAACGGCACATTATAATCAAAACAATCTAACCCAATAATTCCTCTACACACATCAAAACAACCAACATTGAAGATCAAAACATACCTCCACCACCCAAACGAAAATTGATTAATGAAGGCCCCCAATCACACTCCTCCACCTTGCAATACCTTCCATAACTCAAAACAAGTGGCTACCCTAAGAAACCCTAATCCCTTTTGTCTTCTCTAACATGATATACCAATCATTTGACAACTTTGATGGGTGCAGGAAGCAAATGTGGCGGTGCAAGAAGCAATTTCCAGATATATGAATGCCTTCTCATTGGCCCAAAAACACTCATTTTTGCTTTCACCCAAAGATGTGAATTCCTACCTTAGCCCAAAGACATCCATAATATTCGAGATGAGTCAACAATGAACACATTTGTTTACTTCTTTGTAAATGTGAGATATTCCTCAACATCTGCATACAATTTAGCCACTTATTTCTAAGTTTACAAAGCATTTTGTGAGGAGTTTCACTAGTATTTTATCAAAGCAAAACAAATGCTTTCCACGTTCACATTTATAATGAGGCAATTGCTTCTTGCATCCTACCAAAGATGTGAAAGGACTAGTGTGCCCCTGCTAGTGAAGACAAAAAGGCATTAAGGGGATACCGGTTTTTAGTTATGGGAGGTGTTGCGGAGGTGTCAACAGCAGAAGAGGGTGTTGCAAAGCTTCATCAATCACTCTGTGTTTGGGTGGTAGAGATAAATCTTCATTGTTGATGATTTTAATGTTTGTAGGAAAACTATTGGGTTACAATGTTTTGATTGTAATGTGTAAGTGAGTATAGGGTTGTGCTGCAACAATTTTAGAGAGTAATTTGAGTGGTTTTTGAGTGGTGCTAGTGTGGAATCGCAAAATAGTGTTACGTACTGTGATTCTTTTTTTTTTTCATTTCGAAAAGCGAATTTCAAAAAATTTTCATAAATCCATTCCCAAAAGCATTATTTTTTTCTCAAATTTTTTTATAATTATGAAAAATGTTTTTCCTATACGTGTTTTTGAGAATGGTTTTTCATAACTTTCAAAAAAAGCTTTATGAAAATGTTTTCCGAAAAACATTTTTCAAAAACATGTTAAGAAAAAGCATTTTTGAAAACATGTTCCGAAAAAGATTTTGAAAAATGAATTTTGTGGTTGGATTTGATGTGAAGATATAAGGTGACCGATATTAAATGAACAAGATAATGGTGAGGACTCGAGGTGGAGGACCTCAGACTGATGGCATATGCCCAACTATATTTGTAAGAAGTAGAGAGCAAGATAGGGCTTCAAACATTATTAAAGAGAACGATATTGGAGGCAATGTTAGTGAAGAAGTTAACATCCTATAGCCTAAAGGATATCCTAGAGGACCATAACATAGGTCATTATTGGTAAATTATAAAGATTGTGTGGCTATGCAATTGTGGAGTGACGTGTTAAGTTATTTATACGATTTAATATTCAAATATTGGAATTAATATTTGGTTTTTGGTTATTGTATTAATTAAAATGCATTGGTTGTTGTAGAATCACTGTGAGCTTAAATTGGTTTCTCATGAAAAAAAAAAAGAGTAAGTTTAGACTACCTCATGAAAGAATTGAAGCGACGGTTGAGTTGTCTTGATTAAGTGGCCTAATAGGATGTAGAGAGATGACATCCTAAAACAAACTCCTTTCACCTGACTATTGGGAGATGACCATCACATTAGATGATGTGTCTATTTTGTTGCACTCCCCAATTGTGGGTCAATATCAATGTATTTGTTAAGTCCCTTCATGTTGACCGTGCTGATGTGGCCACAAACACAACCCATTGTAGGGGTAGCCATGTTCGATTGAGCTGATTGAGATAAGGGTATGAGGATGCATGTAGTAACAGGAAATGAACAGTAACTGCTAGAACTTATTTGCTCCACCAAGTTAGAGGCACTATATTTGCAAATAAGAGTCCGGCCTCCGTGAATGTCAATTACTTGGATTCTTTTTCTTGATTTAAGGGGTATTGGATATTCATGGGCAACAATTGTGTTGACTCATAAATGGGCGATGCTAGTTATGCATCTACAAAGCAGCTAGCTAGGTATGCGACATTGTTACCGATTAGTTTGATTATCCTTTAATTTTGTTATATTTGTTTTAGTTGGGTTTAATTTGATGATATAGTAGGCTTTAATATAAGAGCATTTCCCAAATATAGGTAATAAATGTTTGCATGCAAATTACACTGAAGAGTAGCCTAGGTGCCTATGTTATCATGTTGATAAATTGTCTTTCATTGTTGTTGTTCAATTTTAGTTGGATAATACTGGTTTATTTGGTATTCGGTTTACACCATACGAGGAGCAGGAATCGTGTCCATTTGAATGGATCTCACTATTATCGAACTTCATTAGATTGGCTATATGGAGACAGTTGCACTTGCCTGAGCGTGTTCTTCACCAATTTTGATTTATTTAGATGATTCCCCTACCCCCACCCAATGGTTCACCTTGAGGGCAATCAATTCACTGAGGAAGTGGACCATCTCTGGCTACAATATAATACTTTTGTTGTTTAAGATGTGATAGTCGCGCATCATCCAAGACAACGCATTCCAAGATATATAGAGTGATTTTGGTTAGTATCACATTTGTATATCATTCAGATGGCTGAGCACGACCATTCTCATGTCATAGCCTCGATGAGAGGTGCAGATGTTCATGACAATCAGACACACTATGGTAACGTATAGCATGATCAGCCAACTGCTATGATTAGTTATTTATACTTATTAAAAATATTATATTTATTTATATTAATGATAAATATTTCTTTTTTTTAAGACATTTATTGGAGAATTGCATAGACATTGCAATCAATGGTAAACGCATGTCATTCCTGAAGAAACAGGCTATTAGGAAAAACTATATTCGGAATATAAATATGTAATTTCAAAAAACAAATTCTGAAACTCAATAATAACTTCCAGAAAACGAATTCCGAAATGCAAAAAATTCTTCCAAAAAACGAATTCCAAAATATAATTTTTCCTTTCGAAAAACAATTTTGGTAGCCATTATTGAATTCTGAAATTCATTTTTCAAAAGCTTAAAATAGCACTTCGAAATATTCGTTTTACAAAAGTTTTTGCTTTCCAAAATTCGATTTGTGTAAGACAAAATCAAAACACCCACCCTTCCGAAAAGCTTTTTCCATAATAACAAAAAAGAGCACTATAGATTTCGTTTTCCTAACTCATTTCTTATACTCCCATAAGCTTACGAAATTCATTTTCTGAAAACGTTTTTCGGAACCCAATTTCCGAAAAACGCTTCTCCCACCTCTGCACCCCGCTATACTAAATAAAAACCCTAAACCAAAACCCACTTACCATCACTTACTTCCAATCGCCAACAGCAGCCCTCACCAGAGAAACATGCACCGTGCCACCTATGAAGTTGGAATAATTCAGCCAAAGCACCCACCTCCTTCCTTTCAATAAACTGTCAAGGATAACACTGTAATTTAAAAAAAAAATGATTGGGTGCTGGAAGCAAATGTAGGCAGGAAGCAATTGCCTTACAATGATAATATCTAAAGGCCCCTTGTCCCTGAACAAAAATATGGAAAGAGCAACACCGAAACTCAATTAAGATTCAATATAAGATAAATTTGACGAAATTGTTAATAACAAGCAATTAGAATTAGTATAAGAGTATTCATATACTAGATAAAATATAATTAACTATCTAATTGAGAATCTGATCGTAACCATCCATCTACCTGCACATCCCAGTTGATTACAAAATATAAAGTGCCAGATTTTAAGGCATCTCTTTCACCTTCCCTCTCCCACATCTGGAAGGTAAAAACAAAAGGAGAAAAAAAAATTACAATTATGAAACAGCCAAAACTCAATGAACTAGCTCCACATATTCCAGACAATGGTCCTTTCTGCATCATATCCAGGGCTGTAATCTGCTAAGTAAACTTCATTGTTGCTCTGGAGCTTCGACTTTCTGAGATATTTTGGATGAACATGAAAAGCACATAGTTTTGCATGCTCTTGACAAATGAGGAAAACTGAACCCAACAAATTGTAGGCAGACGATAATATCACCTGCGTATTCTTGTAACAATATAGTGTCCCTTCTCAAGGTCATATACCGTCTTCAATTGTGGCTTTCTCCATTGCATAACAAAGAATGCAGCAAGTATCATTAAGAAAAGGAATGCAAATAATGAAAAATACGTGACTGATTCATTCCCTACGATCATCCCTGTATCTATATGTTCCAATTCAAGGGGTTCTCCCATTGTTTCAATTATGAAGGATCCAAGTGTCCAATCTACATGACTGTTTATCTTCTGGTTCCCAAATCCAACCCTGCAGATAAGTAATATCTCAATATTTGTTTTGTTACCTTTCATGAAAGGGTTGAGGACGTAAATCAAAAGATCATTGAGTGGAAAGCAGTGGAAGAAAATTCAATAATGACCAAGTTATGGCTTTGACTTCATACACTCAACAATCACAAGGCACAGAGCAATATATGATAACAGATCCTAACACATGAAAAGATCATTATATTTTTTCAATTATATAGGGGACAGCACGATTTCCTTAAATCTCATTCACAGCTACAAATTGAATAATATAAAGCTGGCATGCACTTCCGAAAAAATAAAGTTGAATTAAAAGATAGAAAAAGGAAACCTTACTACTAGTAAAATTATGAGTTAATTTTTTCTTTTTAAATTAAAAATAAAAAGACAAGGAAGATCGAAACTTGACATATCAAAGTCCACAGGGACAGTTATACTCGTCTTAGGAAAACTGGACCAAAAAACCAATAAATCATTCAGGTGAACAGTTCAAATAAACAAAACCGGCCTAAAGAAAAACCGTCGTAAGAGTAGTTAATACATTATCATTTTAACCTTTTCCTACCGATAAAAATAAAACCTCAAAAATGTCATTTTCTTTTCTATTATAAATATAAACTTGTTACTATTAGTAATATTGATGTACACTGATGAAACTTCACTTATGTATTATAAAATATGAGATTGGTTCAATAAAATTTTGTTAGGATTTCTAGATCGTCTGACTGCTCCAAATCGTTCGAGTGCGTATGTCTTCATCAAAACATTTGTCTTATACTAGAACATCCAGTGGCATCAAACCTTAACTTCCTCTTTACTGGTATCATTTGAAGAGTCCTCCTTAAGAGTGACATTTCAAGCTCAGTAGTGGAAACACTATCTACGTATTTTTTTACTAATTTAGGTGTGATTTACGAAAATTAGTTACAATTGTTATGTTTAATAAGTAGGACCTTTTATTAACAATTTTGTTAGTAGAGAGTAGCTATTGAACCATATAAATAGAAAACTGCTAGTAGAGTTTATTGAGAGAAACTTTTGTAATCTTTGTTTGATAGTGAATTTTGTTGATGGCATATTTCATTAAGACTTATGCTCAATCACGTTATTTTTGTGTGATTCTTCCTTGTCCTTCTTTCATTTACTTTGTTTCTAGTTTCTCTATTATCATTTCATTGTTTGCATGGTAAACTATCTAGAGTTAGTTTGTTTGAACTATTTCACAACAAAAAAGGTAAGAATGAATGTGGAGTTCAATCGCAAAGTAGGTTGAAAATCACTGGGTTGAATGATTTCAGAGGGATTGAAGATGTGCGCTCTTTTAGTTCAACAAGACCTCCTCGAAGGTTCACCAAGCTTGATGTAACCATTACAGACAAGGACAAGAAATTGTTGTTGGAGAAGACACATAGCACGATTGTTCTCCTCTTGGATAAAAAGGAGTTGAGGCAAGTATATTATTGAAGGAGACGCAGTGGGACTATGAACAAAGCTTAAGAGCTTGTAAATGACGAAGTCTATAGTTAACCATTTGTAAATGAATTAAGTGTTGTACGCACATAAGATGAGTAGGCAATTAGTGAACAATTGGATGAATTCAACAAGCTAATTATTGATTTGAAGAATATCGACATTCAAATTGATGATGAGGATTATGCATTGTTGGCTTTGTTCTTCGCCTAAAGAGCATGATGATTTCAAGGAAACAATGTTGTATGGAAGAGAGAATCTCTCTCTTAAGTAGGTTCAGGCTGCATTGAGCTCAAAATAAGATATTTATAGTAAAAGCGTCCAATGTTGGACATAGCCTCAAAACAAGGACAAAATCGTCTACCAAAGATAATAAAGGAGTTAGAAGGAGGTCAAAGTCAAATACTCATGAAAGGGGAGTTGTATTGTCTATCAGATGCTATCATTGCAAGAATAATGATCACATCATAGAGTTGTCAACAAAGACAAAAGAAGGCTAAAAGATTTGATAGACCGTCTGGGTCTAATAGACAATCTGGTCAAGACAAATTGTCCATGTATGTGAAACAACTCTCGTAGAAAACGGTTATAAATCATCAAACGGTGTTGTGCAATACTGATGATTGTGAATGGATAATGGGCTCAGGATACTCATTCCATATGAAACCTAACTGTCTATGATTCTAGGAGTTTACAAAACTTGAAGGCGGTTTAGTTCTCCTTGATGATAACAAGTCCTGTAAGATAAATGGAGTTGAAACCATTAAGTACCGTCAGCATAATGGAGCTGAGAGATTTACTTGAAATCCATCCAAATACTATTAGCCATGGTTGCTAAGCTTAACCTTGAGCTAAAATAGATAGACGTTAGAGCTGAATTTCTATATGGGTACTTAGAAGAGACCATCTATATGAAACAACCAGAAGGATTTGAGATAGGAGACAAGGATTATATTTGTAAAGTAAACAAATCTTTGTATGGTTTGAAACAATCCTCCAGGCAATGGAACAAGCGGTTTGATAAGCTCATTGCTAATGTTGGTTTTGAGTGTAGCAAATACGAAACTTGCGTCTACTTCAAGTTTCTAGTTAAAGATCGCTTCATAGAATTCTTGATGCCATTCAAGTTTAAGGTTGAGCTAAATAGGAATTTGTTATGTAGGATTTAAAAGCTGTTAGGAAGATACTAGGGATTGAGATCACTAGACGATACAATTTCAAGCATCACAATTTCAAGCATCTATATGTGTCTGAGGAGACCTACCTCACAAAAATCCTTGACAAGTTTGGGATGACAAACTTGAAACTTGTGTGCACTCGGTCTCCTAAGACAATGAACGAACAGAAGTATATGGATCATTGGTTTTGTGATGTAGCAATGGTTTGCACTCGCCTTGACATAGCCCATGTTGTGAATCTTGCAAGCACGTTCATGTGTGAGCTCATTAACAAGCTCTTAAGTGGATTCTTTGTTATTTGAAGGGATCGCTTGAAAGTGTTTTACTTTATGGTGGAGCTAGAAGATATACTTGAGATGGTCCCATAGAGGTTTCGTTCACTCCCTAGAAAATCTTTCACAGGTTATGTGCTTATGGTATTGCAATCAACTAGAAGGCCAATATATAGAAGGTAACAACTTTGTCAACCACTAAAACAAATTATATTGTTGTGATAGAAGCAATGAAGGAAGCCTTGTGGCTGGGGTCTAGTCAGAGAGTTGAAGGTACAAGACCAGGTTGTCATCATCTACTACGACAATAGTAGCGTTATATAACTATCTAAAAATCAAGTCTACCACAAAAGAATTACATATTGATATCAAGATGCATTTTGTAAGAGAGGAGATTGCTCAAGAGCTTTTGAAGGTGATGAAGGTCTAAATAGATCATAATTACTCCAATATGTTTACAAAGTTTTACCAGAAAACAAATTTTTTCCATTAAGGTTCTTAGATCGTTTAATTGCTCTAGACCGTGTGTACTATACTAGAGTGTCTGCTTGCATCAGACCTTAATTTCTTCTTCACCTGTATCATCTAAAAAGCCTGCCTTAAAGTGACATTTCAAGCTTACTATTGAAAGCATTGTTCACATGTCTTTTCTGCTAGCTTAGAAGTGATTTACAGAAAGTTAGTTACAGTAGTTATGCTATATAAATTGGATAACCAGAAAACTATTAGTTGAGCAAGAGTTTACTAGAGAAACTTCGAGTTATAATGTATGTTTGATACTGAATCAAATTACTTTTGTGTAATTCCCCCTTCTCCTTCCACTTTTTGTCTACCAACTATTTTTATATTTTATTTTCTTTTTGTAGGTTTCTCTGTTAGCATTTTATCATTTGTGTGGTAGATGGTCTACACTGAGTTTGTTATAAGCTATTTCACAATATATTTTTCATTTGAACAATTGCATTTAAAAAAAGTACAAATTGTGCTTTATTTTTAGTTTTTATTATTATAAATTATGATCTGATATTTCTTTACTATTATTTTACATATTATTTAATCAGTATTATTATTTTATAAATACTTTGACCACAATTACACCTTGAACTAGTGTTTTGACCGGTAAACCCAATTTTAAAAAATTGCTTTATACAAATACTCTTAACTCCAATTTTCAAATAATTTTTCTTATATTTTTAAAAATACATTAACATCCATATATTTTTATTTTCGGTATTAAGCTAGTCACATTACTTTTGTATAAGGTCTCATTATCAAATTCATATATTATTTATACAATAGCAATACCTTTTCTCTTCCATAGCAATCCCAAGAACATCATGCAGTAGTGCCAACATATATGCAGAAGAGAAACAATACTGCAACAAATCCAAATAATGAATTTCATTATGTTGATCTTTGAGAGCTTCCCAATGATCTTCACAGTAATGCCGGCCTGCTTCCTCCAATTGAAACAAAGAAGTCCTAGGAGCCATCTTAAGAATCTGGCAAAAATTAAAGAAGGCATAATCATAGTCAGAGATAAGATGAAGGTTTCAGCCTCCCGCCATTCAATATTGAAAAACAAAATTAGTGCCAAAGGAAAACAAGAAGAAGTTTGATGTACACATTAAATACCACTCAATTTTCAAATATTTGACGTAAATTCCATATGCACGTAGAGAAACATCACTTACACAAACTACTTATCTAGATTAGAACCTACGAAATCCCCTGTTTTAGATATGAAATGGATCAAATTTAATGCAACACATATACAAAGGTATGGTAAATTCTTAAAAGTTCATGGTCTCAATAAATTAATACAGATCTATAAGAGAAAAACATACATTTTACAGAGACAAACATTTATGAGACACCATTTCTCATTAATACTCTCAGAAAACATCTCAAGTGTAGGACTGGATATTTGTGGACAATCCTATATCTGTTTAATAGCAAATGACATAATAGACCTAACAAACCTCACTTGGATAGCTCTAAAACCATCTCAACCTTACAAAAATCAGCTTATAAATTAAGGTTTGCACTCACTTATATACTATATTTTGATCATATCATTATTTGATGTGGGATTGAAACTAGGGGGATGGTTGAAGGTATGTCAATGGGTAACCGGCCCGACACACAATAAAATTGACGAAGCATTCAATGTGGGAACACTAGAAGAACCCAAAATCTGACAAGGAATTGAGGAATACTTGCTAGGAAGCCCATACAAGGAAATCAACAAAAATAATGTTTGGCATTGCTTGAGTCCTGAGCAAGAGTGGCAATTGGAAGCAATAGTTCATTGAAGCCATGTAGAACACCATGAAGTTTGCCTAAGTACTCCACCATGGAGCCATCAATACGTCCAGGAGTTATGATACTCGAGATTTTGACAAATGTCAAAAGACCTAGAGTATCATTGATGTACAATAATTAGGCATGTTCCCAGACCCCAACAAGTCTCATGGCATAGAACATTTGCCTCAGGGAAAGGTGAAGACTCGACTCTAGAACACTACAAACTTGGGCATCAACTCAACAAGAGTGATCATTTTCATCAATGGAGGTCGTTGTCTAGGTAAGATGGTAAACATAATCTTGTCCCTTAAGCCAAAGTTTGATATCAAATGTCCCAAGTGTTATAAGTGTTGTTATCTAACTTGTCAATGGAAAGTGAGACATTGAAATAGTTTACAAAAATTAGTAGATTTAGATCAACCAGCACCCTAAGCCTCCATAGGCAGGTGAACGAGAGAGAACAAGAGTTGGAGACAAAAAAACATGTCCAGAATAGAGGGGAGACATAAATGATACTTGATCTCAGTGTTAATCGGGACAGAGGATGTTGGTACAATTTTGACATCAATGGTCGCTACGCATAACGGCCGACAATAGGCTTAGGTGAGTTGCGCAATAGAGGTGAGTGACGATGCATCAAAGCTCCATTTGGAGTAGTACCTGTAGCGTTTTGTTCGTCTTGGTGGCATGGGTTGCCAGTCAAAGAAAGGTGACAATTTCAATGGCAACAACAAATGAAAGGAAAGAAAAACAACTGAAATAAAAGCATAATGAAAAAGGTAGCCGAAAATCGAAATGAGACAATTTCCAAAAAAATTGACACAGATAAATAATGGGTCCACCAGGAAGACACAATTCGAACGATTGTAATGTGGCTTTAGATGCCATCTTAAGATGTGGATTTTAAGTCTAACTCAATCATTCAAAATTGGCTTGTAGGATGAGGTTTGCACTCATTTATATACTATTTTTTGCTAAAGTTCTAATTGATATGAGATCTCCAATACAACTCATCCTCGACATCTTAGTGGGACTAGGGAGAACCAATAGTAGGTGACACGGTAGACTAACAAATTTGAATGACTCTAATACTATCTTTAAGAAAGTGAAATTTAAGTCAGCTCATTTTCACAAAACCAACTTGGTAAGGTGAATTTGATCATATCTCTATCGATTTGTGATCTCCAACAAATACAAAACACCATTAATTAACCATACTAGGAAATGATGAGCACAAATCACAATCTACAAAAGATACTTGCAATGGAAGGAAACTATTGTGTGGATAAGTTAACCAGTTTTCTTATTAGTTCACGGTGCTATACATGGTGGTATAATATACCTTTTTTTGTGAATTCTGATTGTTTCACAGCTAGATGTCAACTTCCTCATACGTTTTCTTAGTGAGTTTTAGTCTAGTCTTCCCCCTGCCCCACTATTGTTTTTTCACCTTTATTTTATAGATTGTGGTGACAATATAATTGAGATGACAATTAACATTGTGATGCTTTAGCACTACCCTTTTATTTAGAAAAATCATATAAAAGCTTGCCCATACATCTTCTCCTACAAAAACGTATTACAAGAGAGTCATGCAAATCAATCGTTAAAGAGGAGAGAAGAAACATTGGGCGAAATCGACAGAGTTGCCCATTTTACTATTTTGAGCCATTGAGGACCTTCAAGCTTTGATTCCTGTTGATTTTGGTAGAGAATTAGAAAAGATAATATATATTGTTATTGATCAATCGAATAGCTGACTACACATAGTCATATAAAGCTCTTTGCTGAGCTAGAGAATACAGCTGCCGCTGTGATGATGGTAGAAGAACATAGTGCTAACCACCTAAACCGAGAGTCTCTACTGTACAGTACTCACATAGCTTCATAGGTTGGAGGGTTAATACAACAACATAATCACATCACAAACCTATCGAAGAAAGAAAACAAGGGCAAATGTGGTTTCTTGTGTTTCAGAAGCCAAATAGACGACGGTACAGTTATGATAACCTGTGGCATGGAAGTAGAGATCAATGAAACGGAAGAACGGAGAGGGTGTTGAGCAGTAGAGTAATCACTGAGGCAGGCCAAACAATGAAACAACGGTAGGTCAGGTGGAAGGGCAGAGCACTGATGATACTACTTGGGAGTATGACCTTGTTCTCAAAAGTCAATTTCCTCATTTCAGACTTGAGGACAAGGCTGAGTTTTCAGAAGAAGGCGGTGATAGGACCCTCGAGCCCAATTATGATAACAAGCAAGACTGGGGTCAGATGTTGGACCTAACTCCAAAAAGGCCCATCACATGGAAAGTATACTCTGGAAGGAAGAGAGAGAGAATTAGTTAGTGAGGTGGCATACGGTTACTGCTTCTGTAGAACGAATTCTGTTAGCATCTTCTGTTTTACAGCCTGCTTTAACAAGACAGTGAGGAAATGAGGAAAGACAGAAAAAGAATATTGTACAGGGGTGGTCAGGATAGAGTCTCTCGGGATAGGAGTCATAGGCTCTGGTTTATCTTTTTATTGGCTGTAACAATTCTGGTAGATTATCTTTTTCATCAAATAATACAGTTGCAGTGAAATCCTTGTTTGGGTTTCCATTGTTGGTTCGAAGAGGAGTCATTCTGATCAAGGATAAGAGCAGAAAAAGGTGTTTGTGTTTGTAATAGTTTTAGGAAAAAGGGGCACAGAACAGCTAACCAACTCACTTTACAAACCCAACTTATGAAATAATAATGATAAGAAAAACAACAACAATTAGTACAAGTAGCAGCAGCAGACCATAAAAAACTAAAGTACCATCACTGCTTACGAACCTCAGAAGTATACAAGAAGCCTTCGGAAACTTGTTCTCCTAATAACTCAAAGAAGGACGAAGTGGTTTTACAAGATGGGTGAAGGCATTTATCTGTATAAAGAGCAAACATCATTGGTGAATACATTTAAAATAAAAATTTATAGTGAGCATGCAATTAACTAGATAAGATTATTTTGCATTGCTCTTTACCCAAACAGATATTGATCATAATACATACGATCATGAATTAAAAACTGGAAAAACTGTACCACTTTACTGGTCCTGTCAAGTTCTTAACTAAGTGTGTTCCTCACAACTGGACCAGAATTAAAAACTATTGACGTAAGGAAGAATTATCAGACTCTCCAGCACAAATATCAGAATCCACCCAACACAAGACAATGCTCCATTAATTTATAAAGCAGTGGGCTTTTTGGAACTTGGATATTATGCAGTTCCTACTGGGACGCTTGGTACAGTATTTAAGTGTTTGGTTTCTTTCTCATAATTAGCTAGCTATTGAGAGTGGCTTCCCCAAGTGATTGGATACTTGTCAATTGGTATCGGTGCTATTTGGAAAGAGCTACCCATGGAGGGTTTTGAATGGTGGAGGATTCTAACACCCGAAGTGTCATCTAGTAAACTGTCATATGGTAAAATTTGTCAAGACATCATTTCTTAAGAGTGGTCCTACGATAGAAAGGGCGAACATGCATGATCAAATTTATGCTAAAACAATAAAATATGAGAACATTATGCAACCTTCTGTTCTTTTTAACAACGACAAAGCTTCTGATCTGCATGTAGAGAAATTTCCAGCTGGTTGAAAGATTGGGTGTTTTACATAACTTGCATTAGAGATCTGAGGGTACTCATACCCTCTAGGAATGCAAGGATTAATGACATTTGTTTTGCTAGATTTTGAAGCTGCAAAAACAATACACAAAAACTAACTGTAATTATTCAAGTATATAAAACGAATATTTGTAGCATATTTTTCTTTAGAGCTTACACATCCCAAGTACAAAATATATCGATCCATTAAATAATAGTTTTATTCCAATTCTATTCTATATGCACAAATAAATACTAGCAACCAACATATCAACTGAATAGAAAACTGAACATCATCAATGTAAGAAACCACGCAACTCAAATATCAATATCACAAGGAAAATTGAAAATTACATTAAGAAAGTTAAACAGGTTATATCAAACAAGAAAGGGACTGTTCATAAAGTAAGAGTGAAAATCCTCTTCAGTACCTCGTATACAATTGACAATAATTTGATCCTCCCAAAAATAGTTTAGACAAATTTAGTACCTCAATTATAGAAAGCGAATGATGAATAATATACTATGGAAGCAATTGAATTACTCTTCACTACTATTTGAACCAAAACATCATTCATTATTAAGACCTTTTGCACATCAAAATATACACAGTTATTCCAAATCTCAAATTTAAAGAGGAAACAATATCTTTTCTTGTGTTAGAGATTACTCCCAGGAAAAATGTTTATAACAAATAAAAACAGTAAATCATACTTACAAAGCTTGAACTCTCTATATTTCAGTCGTTCCTCTAATGATTTCCATACCACATCCTGTACGAGCATTTTAGATTTGGTTACAATAGAACATGGCATCGATAACTTCGCCAAACATAGGCAGTCTATATTTGATTGAAACAAATAGTTGTAACAACAGAAAACACAAACAACAAACCTTTAAGTATTTTTTTAAAACAAAATAAACCCATTACAGATAACATTAAAAAGGTAAACTCCAAAAACTGCAAGTTAGGCCTAAGAAATAGACAAATAAAGTTTGGGAGGTTTAGTTTCATAAGTGGGAACAATAATAGAAAAAGGGCCAAGTAGATTTACAGCTATTTTGTTGAAAAGGTTGCTAAATGGTAACTGTAACTCATTTAGTGCAGAATTCTTTTAATTAATTGAGAATAGCAAAGCATCACTCAAGTGTAAGGGAGGAACCACTTGAAAGAGAGCTTGATTCCTTATATTTTCAGTTTCAATTCTCCAACGTGATATAGATCTATTATTGCATTTTGTTTTTCAATTTCAGTTTGAGTTCCTAACACCGTGTGACTATGTCTTGCGTATAATAGATAATGAGTATAACATGCTAGAAAATATTCATATACTTGAAATATGTAAGGAAATAAAGAATTCTTTTACTGATCACAATCACACCACTTATCTCATCACTTCTATTTAACACAACCAAACTCTCCAAAGTAAGAAAATAGAGACAAAAATATGTGAATTGAATAGCAAGATTTTAAAGATGTTCTCTCCTAGTTATTTTTTACCGAAATAATTTTCTATTTACAAGACTCCCCCTCAAGTTATTAAATGAATATCAATCATTCCCAACTTACATACAACATTCAAGAATCCACCTTGAGAAAGCCTCCTAGTGAAAATGTCCACTAGTGTGGGACATGAGTTATAACCACAAGACCTTTGTCCCGATTATCTTTCATGATGTGTCAGTCAATTTCTATAGTTTTGGTCTTATCATATTGTATTGGATTACGTGCAATGTTTATGGCTAAGTTGTTATCACAATACAATTGCATAGGGTTGGTAATCTTTATCTTAAGGTCATCTAGTACGATTTTCATCTAGAGTCCTTCACACATACCTTGAGCAAGGGCTTGAAATTTAGCTTCTACACTATAACAAGATACTCTATCTTGTTTATAGCTTCTTCGGTTTACCAGGCTTTCTCAAAGAAACATACACTAACTAGGGATAGATTTTTTGTCAATAACAAAACCAACATAGTTTGGATCAGTATATATCTTCAGGGTTAAATTCTTTTCTAAAAAGCAAACTTTTCCTAGATTAGACTTCAGGTATTGAAGGATTTTATCAACTAGTTGCATGTGTCTCTCTCTGGGATCATGCATATATTGGCTAACACTAACTATGGTCTCGTGTATGATATACATAAATATGTTTTCATACCAATCTATTGAAGAGCTTTATTCACTTTCAATTCCATGATTGTGTTCAACAAGATTTGCATTCATCTTTGTCACTAAAGTTGTACTCCGAATTAAAATGAGTTGCAAGAGCAAAGAACAACAAGAACTATATTCATCTTTGCCACTAGAGCAAACGTCTCCAATAGTTAATTTCATAAGTTTAAGTGTACCCCTTTGCAAGCAATTTGTCTCTATAATTGTCTTGTCACGTTTGTCTTATCTATCTCTATAAATATCCATCCTCACCTTACAGCCCTTTATCTCTTGGTTTGTCAAATAGTCTCCTTTGAACTATGCATGAACTGACTTACAAACCGTACAACATAGGCAACGTCAGGCCTAGTGTGAGACAAGTAGATCAATTTCCCATACATCCTTTGATAAGATTTCTATCAATAGCTACATCTTCAATTGATTCACCAAGTTTTTTATTCTGTTCAATAGGTGTCTATAATAGTTTGCATCCTAATTTACCAAATTCAGTCAATAACTCTCCAACACATTTTTATTGGGAGATGAAAATACCATGATGGGAATGAGTCACTTCAATACACCCAAGAAATGTTTCAATCTGCCTAACTCCTTAATTTTAAAATTTTGTTATCAAACATTTTTTTAAGGCTTCCATTCCTACCTGGTCATTACCTGTTATAACTATATCATCTACATAGACAATTAGTGTAGTTACTCCCTCTAAAATTGAATGCTTACTAAGCAGTATATGGTCACATTGGCTTTACTTGTACCCCATGGTATTCATTACATTAGTAGACCTATCAAACCATGCTCTAGGAGATTGTTTCAATCCATAGAGTGTCTTCCTTACTTTAAAGGTGGCCTCCATCTAAATTTCTTCCTTAAGATTGTCATGCAGAATGGCATTTGTGACATCAAATTGCTGCAAACTCCATCATAGTAAGCTGCTAGAGACAATAAAATTCTAATAGTATTCTTTTTTGCAAGAGGTGAAAAAGTTTCAATATAGTTAATCCCACATGTTTGAGTATATCCCTTAGCTGCTAACATTGCCTTATACCTTTCTAATGTCCCATTTGCCTTGTATTTCACCGTGAATACCCACCTATATCCAACAAGATTTATTTCCTTTAGGTAGATCCACCAATTCCCAAGTTTTGTTCTTTTTTAGAAAAATCACTTCAACCTTCATAGCATTTTTCTAGTCCTTACATTCAATGCCTCATCAACAGTTTTTGGAACAGTATTTAAAAAACCAAGAAAGCTTTTGTAATTATTGGACAGTTTCTTATAAGACAAAGTGTGACAATGGGTACCTTGGCTTTTCAGTACATGATCTAAACACCTTCCCTTACTACAATTGGAAGATCATGAACTTCAATGGCTGACATATTTTGTTCTTCATTAATGTCAAGTATTTAAGGTATAAGTTCATATTAATGGATTTGTGGTGATTGAATAACTTACCTTCTCCTTCGTGATTATACTTGAAGTGAGCGGATAGCACTCTGAGTTTGTTATCCAGTTATCTTTGGACTTGACACAAAAGGAGAATTAATAGGAGAAGGAACAAGACTACACTAAGTATAATGTGAGGTATTACACTCAATATAGAGAGTATTAATGGGACTTAATTTTGGGAGAATGAGATTTTTTTTGTTAAGAATGAATTATTCTTATCTTCAATGCATGAGCTTTCCCCCTAAAGATAAGGTTGAAAATATTGTCTATTTCCATTGAAGGTGACATCACGAGATACAAGTAATTGTTTAGTTGGAGGGTGGTAACATTTGTATCCTTTTTGGGTAGGTAAGTAACCGATAAATATGCACTTAATAGCCTAAGGATAAAGTTTCACCCTATGATTAGAATGAACATGGATAAAGTTTACGCAGCCAAAGACTCAAGGTACAAGATGATTTGTTGTTTTAAATTTCAAGAGAAATTTGGAGAAAAATTGAATGGGACTATTCTTGTTTAATGTTTTGGAGGGTAGACAACTAACCAAATAGGTAGCAGAAACAACAGCCACGGCAACTCTACTAAGCAATGTTAATCTTCTACACCTACCTGATGACAACTGCCTTAATCGTCAAAATTATCTCCAATGGAGTCTCGTAAGAAGTAACTCAACCTCATAAAACCGGCTTGTAAAGTGAGGTTTACATCCACTTATAAATTATTGAAAAGTCCTATATCTAGTCGATGTGAGATCTCCCACACCCCTCCCCCCCTTATGCCGAGACTGTTTAATTCGTGCATGGGACTATATATTTAAGGATAGCCTGATAGTGGGTGGTCCGATAGGCCCAACAACCTTGCTAGTATAGGCTTTGATACCATCTTAAGAAATAAACTTTAAGCTTAACTCAACCTTACAAAACCGGCTTGTAAGGTCAGGTTTGCACCCATTTATAAATTATTAAAAGGTCTTATCTCTACTCGATTTGAGATCTCCAACACAACCAATAAAAACGGATATCGTTGTTACCATCGTACAAGTCGAAAGTTTTTTACCTCCATGGAAGTCACTTTTGATTAAACTAAATCTTTTTACATGTGTCCTCACCTTTAGGGGGGGAGTTCTTTCAAAGTTAAGTCTTTTGAATCTCTTGAGCCATCTTTTGTCTTTTGAATCTGTTGAAAATATTGTCTTGATACTCCTAATACTTCTTCCAACACATCTCGTATGGATGTCTCTAAAGCTGCTTCTAACAAGGGCATCTATGTTCCCAAGTCACAATCAACTCCAAAAATTAATCTCCCAAAGAGTTTCTTTCGTATACAATACCAGAGGAGACAAAAGCAACCTAACCTGATCCAAGAACAACTCCAATTGTCTAAGCCAGGAATATGTGCCCCTTCTTCTAACACTCTTGAACTTTTGGAAAATTCCTTGAATAATAGTTGTGAACCTAACCTTGATGACCTACCCATTTCTTGGAGAAAAGGAAGTCGGCCTTGTAACGAGTATCCAATTTCTCATTTTGTGATCACTAAACACCTTTCAATGCAACAATAGAGTTTCCTTTGTACCATTGATGCAATTACAGTCCCGACATTAGTTCAACAAGCATTGAAGGATGAGAATTGAGTTCAAGCCATGAACAAAGAGATGTGTGCCTTAGAAAAGAACTAGACATGGGAAATTGTCGACAAACCACTGGATACAAAGGCACTAGGATACATATGGATTTATAATGCAAAGTATAAATCTGATACCACATTAGACCATTACAAAGCAAGGTTAGTTGATAAAGAATATACTCTTATTTATGGTGTTGATTACGAGCAAACATTTGCTCCACTGGAAAAAATGAATACGATTAGAATCATTCTCTCCTTGACAACTTATTTTGGTTCAGAATTACTACAATTTGACATGAAAAATGCTTTCTCGCATGGACATTTAAAGGAGGAAGTCTACATGGAAAGTCCTCTAGGTTCTAGGTCTATTGAAGGAATAAAGTGTGTAGGTTAAAGAAAGCCTTGTACAGACAAAAGTAGTCATCCCATGCTTGGTTTGGTAACTCACTCAAGTTATAATCTCTATAGTGTATCAACATTGTCAAGGTGATGATACCCTGTTCATCAAGCATTTGCCAGAAGGTAAACTTATTTTACTCTTAGTCTATGTTGATGATATGATTGTTGTAGGAAATGATGAACATGAGAAATAAATCTTGAAAAAATAAAAAGCCTATTGTTGAGTTTGAGATGAAGGATCTAGGAAAATTAAAGTACTTCCTTGGGATAGAAGTAGACTACTCAAAGAAAGGCATCTTTATCTCAAAGAAAGTATGTTTCTAATCTTCTCAAAGAAACAAGATTGATTTCAAGACCACTAGAGTTCCTATAGAACAAAGCCACAAAATTGGAAGTGATGAAGGTAGTTCTACTGTAAATAAAGACCAACATCAAAGACTCATGAGGAAAGCTCATTTACTTAGCTCGCACTAAACCTAACATAGCCTATGTCGCGAGTGTAGTTAGTCAATTCATGCATGATCCAAGGAAGAGACATTTACAAGCTGTTAACAGAATCCTTCAATATTTGAAGACAAGTCCAGGAAGGGAATTATTGTTCAAGATGAATGAAAATTAAATATGGAAGTGTATACTAATGCAAATTATTCAGCATCTGTGACAGATAGGAATCTACCTTAGGATATTACATGTTCTTGGGTGGAAATTTGGTAACTTGGAGAAGTAAAAAACAAGATGTTGTTTCAAGGTCTAGTGCAGAGGCCGAATTCCTAACTATAGCACATGGAGTGTGTGAACTGTTATTGCTGAGAATTATTCTAAATGATCTTAAAGTCCCATGTTAAGAGTTTATGATTCTTTATTGTGATAATAAGTCACTTATTAGCATTGCTTACAATTTAGTTCGGCATGATAAAACAAAACACATAGAGATTAACTGTACAAAAATCTCTTAATTATGTAATTAAAACTGCAGAACGAAACATTAACTGCAGCACGAATCAAGGAAATATCAATAAAATAATTCTTTAGTTTTCAAGTGTTATACAAATTTGTCATTATATACTAATATGCATCATCCAAAACATTTAAATTTCAAATAACCGTAACTGTTTTGAGACATCAGAAAAAACTGAAAGGCACCTGACCCAGTCGTGGAAAACTCCAAGTGTAAAGGTTGTATGTAACCCCAGACAATCTTATAGGCCGCAAAGAGTGAGCCAAATCAGCATTAAGTTTAGCTGATGTAACCTGCAAATATCAATATACAGTTCAAAATGCATTCAGAAATTGACACATAGCTGATGTAACCTGCAAATATCAATATACAGTTCAAAATGCATTCAGAAATTGACACATATGTCCACAAGGAATAACTTAATTTTGATAACTAAAGGGAAGTTTCGGTATTATAGAATAAACAAGGGAAAGTTGAGCTAAAAGGAGACTAAGATATCTCCAAAACAGAAAAGGCAAAATGAATATTAAAACAAAAAAGAAATCAACAATGCAACTGTGGAACGGGTAACCTTTGATTACTATATAAAGCTTGCGACACAAGGCCGTAATCCTATATAAATATGATTTTACTAAGTTACCAGAGCTTTTCAAAATACCAGAAACTATGGCCGCCAATAACAAATTTACTTTCTTACACAACCAAGAAGTATCACCTGTACAAGAAAAGGCATGCTAAGATATTTCCAACAGGGATTCCCTTACAAGTGTTTCTTAAACCATATTTTTGTAGTCCCGCATTACTTTTTCAGGTCCTCAGTGTCACACCATTTCAGTTTTGCTCCAATGATGAAGAATTTCAAGAAACTCCCATACTTTTATATTTTTATTTTTACATTTTAAATAAATTTTTTACTTAGGAGGATTTTGTTTAACTTTACTTGGATATTTGTGTTTTTGTTTCCAAAGGAATCGTTTCTTATAGAAAAAAAACTTCAAGAGGAAGAACCCGGTCTGCCACATAGGATCTCTCCAGTGATAATTTTTCAGGATTTTATTTCAAGTTAAAGAATCATTAAAAAACCACCACTAGAGATGTTCTAAAGAGTAATTTCTTCTAAATGATGATGACAAAAGATTTACCTACATCTTAAAGTTTCCCATATCTACTGAAAGGAACAACACAGAGTTTCGTTGGCCAAACAAATATCAAAGCAACAACATAATAATGCAAAATTTCTATACAGCAATTTATAATCAAATCCCAACACCATCAATATAAAAAATTAAACACCCTTGGCCTATCAACAAATTCTTAAGAATGTTAATATTCTGAACCTCACCACTTATTCCTGGGCCTGTAAGATCTTTTCGTCATGGCCCATCATCAAGATTACAGAGGAGAAAAAACAACTAATATCATTGCACCACATAAGTGTACATTACAACATGTTTACAAAGAAAGCTCCACAATTTCCTTAGCAGACAAAAGAATTGACTTTTGATGCATATGGATTTATCTGTATATGAACAAAATTGTCATATATAGTGAATGAAAAAACCTGCAAAGAAGCCCCACCAAGTTCAACTATTCCAGTTGTTTCCTGAGGCTCACGTCCCAAGTTTCCAAGAGCATAATTTACAGCAACCCAAGAAGAGATGCCTTGTTCTTCCCCTACATTTAGATTATAAACTTCATCATGGACATGAATAACTTCATCTCTAACAATATCAATAGTAAGAGATATAAAATCACTAAATCTTTTTTTTTTCAAAATACTACATGAGAAATAGTAGTCATAAGTCACACTATTTTATATAATTTATAACATGGCATTGTGTGTCATTTATTTAGGTGGGTGTTCAGCATCGGCTCATGGCTATTTGTCTTCTAGTTGATACTCTTTCTAGTTTACTTTACAGAGAACCAGAATCCATTCTCCAGTAGAATATCACCCTTATAGATACATATATACACCCAAACTAGAATCCCTTTTCCAGCACTAAATATATTAGTATATCTCTTGAAAAATCTTCAAGAAAAAAATACAACGAGTAGCTAAAAGATTATAATTGCACTATTCAGTACTTCCCTAAAGGCATCATATGAACATTCACAGCCTCACCAAAGCCATAAAACTTGAACTATGTAAGGATATAAAAAATTATTTTATTGATAAAAATTACACCAATTACAATGTAGTCACCTCTATTTGTAATAATCAAACTCTTTAAAATAAGGAAAAAAAAACTATGTTGAAATGAATACAAAGATTCTAAAAATATTTTCTCCTAATCACTATAAAAATATTGAGGGTATTTTTATCCTAATAATCCATTAGCTACAATGCTCCCTCTCAAGTTAGTAAGTAAACATTGATCATTACGAACTTGCCCACAAGATCTTAGAATCTGCAATGAGGAAGCCTCTTAATAAATGTCCACTATCTGAAATCCTATATAGACATGAGTTGTAACCACAAGACATATGTCAAGATTATCCTTGATAAAGTGTCAATCAATTTCAAGATGTGTGGTCTCATCATATTATACTACATTATCAACAATACTCAAAGTTGTCCTATTGTCACGAAACAATTTCATAAGGATGTCAACTTTTCTTTTAAGGTCACCTAGTATGACTTTTGTTCAGGGCCCTTAACACACACCTTGAACAAGGGCTTAAAATTTAGCTTCTGCACTGCAAGACACTCTATCCTATTTTTTGCATTTCCAGTTTACCAGACTTTCTTCAAGAAACATAGAATACCTAGAGGTAGATTTTTTGTTAGTAATAGAACTTGCATAGTGTATACTAGTATACATTTTCGGGGCAAAGTTTCTTCTTTCCTGAATAGTAGTTCCTTTCCTAGGCTTGTACTTGAAGTATTAAAAAATTGTCAACTATTTGCTTGTGTCTTTCTCTTGGATCATGCATAAACTGGCTTACCACACTAACTACATAAGCAACGTCAAATCTCGTGTGTGATAGATAAATAAGTTTTTCTACCAATATCTGATCTTGGGTCTTTTCTAAAGGAAATCTCTCTAAACCTCCAATCTTAAGAATTTGTTCAACAAGAACTCCTGAAGTTCTATATCCTAGCTTATTTGTTTCTTTACGGAGACCGAGTGCATATTTTTTTTTGGAAGATGAAAATCCACTTTTAGGAATAAGCAACCTCTATTTCAATTCTTAAGTATTTATAAGTCTGTCATTTCAAATTGGGTCGCCAATTTTTCCATTAAAGGCAGATTTTATGGTTTCTCTTAGAAGACTAGGTTAGGGATTCCATTGGAAGTTGGCCTCACCACTTCCAATCACCTTGTTCCACCATCTCACAAACCATGGTGTTTACTCATTTTTCTTCATGCAGTCCGCTGCCTCCACAATATAATACCACTGCCTTCATTGATTTCGTTCACAACTGCACATCTTCCAGCAGTTGTTTTCGTCTCCAAAATGCTTGGACAGTGCGCACGGTGAAAGCAAGGCCATCAATATTCATCTTTGCTACTAGGGAAAATATCTCCTCATAGTCAATTCCACATGATTGAGCATATCCTTGAGGAATCACCATGAACACTTCTTCCACAGCTCCATGAAGAAAGACATTTAACTAGTGTAAATCCCAACCAAACTGAGTTGTCATATCTCGTCATAGTCAATTATGTAAGATTGAGAGTACCCTTCGCAACCAATTTAGTTTTATATTTGTCTATTATCACATACGCCTTATATTTTATTATAAATATCCGTTTGTACCTTATAGTCCATTTGTCTCTTGGTTTCAACAATCTCCCATATTAAGTTTCTTTCTAATGCATTCATTCCTCTTTCATGAATTGAGTCCAATGTTCAATTTTTATGACTACTTGGACTGTGGTTGGAATTTTTGTGGCAGCAATAAAGCTTCGATGTTTATTCAAGAGATTTTCAAGCCCGACATATTGAGAAATAAGATATTTAACACAATGTTTTCCCTTTTCAACACAATGGATGAATTCTCAATAACACTTACCTCTTCACTGTTATCTTCAAGGATCCCCACCTCTGAGTTAGACAACTCCTCTTGCTCTGGATTGGAAGTCAATTGTTTCCTTCTTTAAAATTTTTTAACAATGAATTTGTCTTCTTCCTCACTATAGGTTGGTTTGATCCCATTTTTGGTGGCTTCATCACTTACATCTTGAGCATTCTACAGATACATAGTAATGACAGGAAGGAGAGATCCTCTTCAATTGTTTTCTCCCCTTGAAGCAAGTAGACAGAAAAGGATTTTGTTTCATAAAAAGGTGACATTCATGGTCATAAAGACATGATGACTCTAAGAATGATAACATTTGTACCCTTTTTTGTTACAAAGACAACCAATAAATACAAGTATTTAAGAGCTTTGTGATCTAATTTACTACAATTAGCATTATGATTGTGATCAAAACATTACATCCAAACACTCAATAAGGTAGACTTGACACTAAGGGAGAAGAGAGAACAAAAACTAATGAACTTAATAAGACTAATGTCATTCAAGACATGAGTGAGTAATCTATTGGTGAAGTATATAGCAGTTAATACAATTTTTCCCTATAGGTTTTAGGAATACACATTGAATGAAGAGGGTACAAGCTACTTCTGGAAGATGATGATTCATCCATTCTACAATGTCATTTTGTCGTGGAGTGTTTACATAAGTTAGTTCATGAACAATAGTATTATGAGACAAATTTGGAGAATTCAAGATTTACAAATTTAGTATCATTGTCACACCTAATTCTTTTAATGCTTTTTCCAAATTGATTTTGGACATGGTGTAAAAAATCAACAAAGATTTGAAAGATCTAAGATTTACTTTATAAAATATATGTCCATGCAATATGGGTAAAATCGTTAATAAAAGTAACATTATTTTGCTACAAAAATAGAGTATGAAACAGGTCCCCAAACATCAGAGAGAATTAAGTCAAATGGGGAATTACTCTTTTTACAACAAATGGGATAGGACATACAGTCACGGTTATCAAAATCGCAAGTCTAGCTTGTAAACTTTACATTCCCACACCATTGAACCTAGTTAACATGCATGTAGAATCATTTTTTAGTAGGCCGGTGTAAACTCAAGCGAACTCAATTAAACTTGTGTAAAATCACGAGTTTAGAGGCGAGTTTAGAGGCGATTCAGCGAGCTTAGTTGGACATCAAGAAAAAGCCAAAATAAACACTGGATTTGTCTGGTTTCTAGGTCATGCTTTATACAAAACGTACCTAGGGAATATTTCACGGTTTGTTTGCAAGTTTATGTCTGTTTAGGGTGTTGATGTTGGGTTCTCCTATCACACCAACATATCCCTCTTGGTGTTTTCTCACAACTCCCATTTTCTTTCTCTTTCCAATTTTAAATATAAGATCGACGGTACAATCTAAAGAATAAAGGGTCAAGTCATATTCAGGTTTTAGCTTTTTTTATTTTTACTCCTCTCTTGCTGTGTTGGGTTGTGGGGCCTCCACTTAAGTCCATAATAGCCCCAAAGAACTTGACTACAATAGACTCTAAATGACTCTCATACCATCTTAGTAAATGGGTTTATACCTAACTCAATTGTACAAAACAAACTTGTAAAGTGAGATTTCTATCCCACTTATATATCATGATTTTGTCATGTCACGAATCGATGTGGAATCTCCAATAAGGTTGAATGAGGGATGTCCAAGTATTCTATGATGAAGTCATATTTGGAAACTTGTCAATGTTTCTGATGTTGTTCAGTAGCTTATGACTTATGTTTTGTTTAGATCCTTTAAACTACAAGAGATACAACTCACTCTCCTCCTTAACAATTAAAATCATCTTACTGTGTCAAAGCCATGAAATACACAATAAAATAACAAAAGTTAAAATCTATTGTAAGTTGTTGTACATAAACAAACTATTGGCCAATTGTGGGATATACAAAACATCCTTTAATACAATGGATAATTCTAGATCTATATTCACAGACTTGCTGTATGTCTAGACCGTAGACGATCTGCCTAAACGATCTTTTAAGACACTAGACGGTCTATGACTCACTAGACTATCTAATAACCAGAAAATCCTATGTGGAGTTTATATTTTTATATTTTAATGATAGTAAAAACTAATTGAAAGGTTTATTTGTATTTTGAATATTCTAAAATTTTTATACAACTACAGAACACAATAAACTCTCTGAGCATCTACAACATGTGCTTATATTAGACGGTCTGATAGTACTGCTTGATTGCATAACAAAATTTAGATTAAATGTCTCATTTGCGATTTGAAGGATATGTTTTATATATGATTTAAATTATCTAATAGTGGTTAGTAAAGTTGCAATATACAATAAACCATATGAGCGTTTACAATTTGTTCATGTTAGATTGATGAACATGTTGAATGTGCAGCAGGTTTGTTAAAATAGTTAATTCTAAAAAAACGAAATCTTCAGAATACATATACTTGCTAAAAACGAGTTCAACCAAAGAGATATTATATCAAAATCAAAAAGATTTTATTTGCAAGTGTTGTGGAATAGAAAGATATGAACAACATGTTCCTAGGAAACAAACTTGATTCTCTCTTCCAAAATAAATTATCCTGCTCAAACAAATTTAATCTATTGCATTGCAAATATCTCTAAATTTGTTTTAAACAGAAACAAATCGAATTGTTGAAAATCTCAACTACTCTGTTTTTAGTATCATGTATTATCTGGAATGAAAAGATTATGTTTTGATTTGCTTTTATTAACCCATATTGAAAGACTTTTGAATTAGTCTTTTAACAAATTCAAAGCAACACAAATTGAAAGATAGCAAATGCCAAAAAGATGACTATATGAAAATATTGCAAAATCCGAACTTTATCAAAGGACAAGGATGGAAGGTGAAGAACCAAAATGATCAAGTCAAGCAATTCAAATTGTTCAAGTGATCTTGCTGAAAATACAAGGGTTAAAGTGATTGTCTAATCAAGTTGTTAGAGTGTCAGTGCTAAACTATTGTAATTTTTCATATTATGAAGTTATACCCTTGTAAGTTTTATTTGGGTTCTATGTGAGAGTGTTCTTTGTTTTCTTGAGGGTTCTTTAAGGGAAACGGGTCTAAATGTGTATTATAGGAGGAAAAAGAATCAACAAAAGGGTAACAATTTAACTGAGGTTGGGAGAGCTAACTAATTCAGTTTTCCCAATAAATAGTGTCCATATTTAACCACAATGGTAAACCTCCCTCAGGGAGAGAGGACAATTATGGAAAATATTATTGTAAAACTAGGTAGATTCCAGTCGAAAGGAGTACTCTGCTTTTGAGGGGTATTTGTCTACCTTGGTCCTAGGCAAGGAGTTTCAGTAATAGAGAGGAAATTCAGAGTTTCAGTAATAGAGAGGAAATTCAGAATCTTTTTCTGTGTGAATTGTTGTTTCTTGTTAGGCTAAACATTTTCAATTCTGAAAAGAGAATCCTAATAAAAACCACAAGCATAAACAAAAAAAAAAAAAAAATTTTTTCATTGTAGATTTTAACTTTAAAACAAATTAAGTGAAACTTCCAACAAATAAAAGATATTCGCAAGTATGACTTCTAAAAAAGATATTAAAAAAA